>WNGR01000150.1_pt1 | contig 72688 bp, 102 predicted proteins | sample 5407581 | NCBI WGS metagenome assembly WNGR01 (sample SAMN13153383, study PRJNA577476) | soil metagenome | isolation source: 80 cm soil or saprolite under Garry oak tree replicate 2 | place: USA:California | collected 2016-06-15
TTTGACTACCAATTGACTACCAATTGACTACTGGTAGTCATATTGTAGTCGAAAAAAACGACATGGAGTCAATTGGTAGTCAAGTGACTACCACCTGACTAACACCTGACTACTGACTGACTTTCCTTTTTTACTGAGCATCACCCTTGACATAGAACCAGGAAATCAGTGGACTGAAGTCATGAGAAGAGAATCCAACGACTTACCTCCACACGTCAAAGGAAACGCCTACTGGGGAACCTCCATTACCGACCCAGAAGGAGGATACCATGTCTCCTACCAAGGAGAAGCAGTTCACGTTGAATTTATCAATAACGCGTGGTACGGACTAGAAAGAAAAGGCTTCACCTTCTACACAAACAAATCCCAACGTGTCCTAAGACACAACATTGCGGGACTCGGTTGGTGGAACCCCAACAACCCTCAGAACCCCAAATACCTCCCACCAGCACGCGCACCTACCCCATGCAGCAGTCCCAAAAGCACACACATGACCATCAGCAACCACTCCAAAAACCTGAGTCCTGCTGAACCTACCAAACCTGTCAACACAAACACATCAATCGACGTTAACATCCTTACCACAGCACTCACCCCCATCGTCTCCCTACAAGGAACCCTTCCCCTCACCCCAGATGCACCCGCACCAGTCATCATTCCCCAGATTGCCACAACAATCCTAAGCAGTCAGAACCCCAGTATACCACAACCAATGTCCGCAGGAGCTACCGGAACCAGTAGGAGTGGAGGTGGAGGAGGCGGAGGAGGCAGAGGAGGAGGCGGAGGAGGTGGAGGAGGCAGAGGCGTCGCCCCACCACCCAACTCGGGAGGCCTTCAAGGTGTCCCACCCGCCATCTTCAGTGGCGATCGCTCCAGGAGTGACGCCTTCCTATGCAAATTCAAATGCTATAAATGACTGAACAGAACAGTCAACATCATGTCAAACCCATTCAGCAGAGTCATCCACGCACTCTCATACATGCGCGGCCCAAACATTGATGCTTGGGTCAACGCCCAAGAAACCACCCTTGAAACAAAAACTACCCATGCCACAAACCCCATTGTGGAAACCGACGAAGTCCTGTGGAATGAGTTCGAGACAGCATTCAAAGCTACATGGAAAGACACCACGCGCACCCAAAATGCCTACGAACAACTCATGAAGTTAGAGATGAAGAACGGCAACATCGACACCTACATCGCCACCTTCGAATGCCTCACCGATGCAGCTGAATGGGAGGCCAATGCAAAGGGCACCATCACCCGCTTCAAAGTTGGTCTGCAAGACCACATTCATCGACAAATCCTATTCTGCGAAACCTGGCCTACCGATATGGATGGCTGGAAAGAGGCAGCACAGAAAGAGACAGAACGCTTCCAAGAAATCCAGAACACGGGCCTTGGCCCACGTAATCGAAACAATCCACAGTGGCCTAGTCGCAACAATCAGCAGTACCAAAGTACCAATACCCCATGCAACACACCTTGCAACGATGGCGTCATACCAATGGACATCAATGCCACAACTACATCCCGCATCCCAGTACCACCTCTGAAGAAGCTTACCAATGAAGAACGGAAGAAACTCTCAGCCGAAGGCCGATGCTTCCGCTGTCACCAACAAGGACACATGGCAAAGTTCTGTCCAACAAGGGAGGTGCAGGGCAACATTACCTCACACCCTAACATAGCGGCTCGCACCACCGATGCCACTCCCGTCACAAGCAAATCAGACAAAATCGAAAGTCCAAAACCCCTGCTCTCCAAAGCACAACAGATCGTGGCAATCGAAAGAGGAGGATTTTTGAAGTGCCAAGTCCTAACAGTCATGGACAAGGCAGAAATTAGCTCCATGTATAGTATCAAAGAAGATTCAATCACAGTACCTATTGATCTATGCATGTGGCACAAACAGACCGAAGTGGAAGCACTGCTCGACTGCGGAGCCACTGAAAATTTCATCGACGCCTGGGCCCTTGAAAAACTCGGCATGGGCGCACGCCTATTACAACACCCCAGAACGGTGCAGAACGTTGACAGCACAGAAAATCAAGCCGGCACCATCACAAAATATTGCAACCTGTATGTCAAGAAAGGACAAGAAAAAAAGAAACAACAATTCTTCGTCGCCAACCTAGGAAGAGACTGCCTCATCCTAGGACACCCATGGTTCCAAGCATTCAATCCACGGATCAATTGGGCAAAGAATGAACTAGAAGGAGAGAAAATTGTCATTGAAACAGCAGGATACCAGTCAAAGAAAACGACACAGATCGATAACATTGCACAGCAATGGGCCAAACGCGCAACTCAGAACAAACCCGCACAAATACTGGAGATACCCGAAGAGTACCAATGACATGCAGTTGTATTCTCGGAAAAGGCGGCCCAGCGGTTTCCACCAGCCCACAAAGAAGATCACATAATCACTCTCAAACCCGGTGCCCCCACCACACTAAACTGCAAAGTATACCCTCTCACATCAGGAGAAGCAGAAGCTACAAAGGAATTCCTCAAAGAACACCTAGAAAAGGGATACATTGTAGAATCTAACTCTCCCTATGCCTCATCATTTTTCTTCAGAAAGAAAAAGGATGGGAAACTTCGCCCAATCATGGACTACCGACCACTCAACTCCTGGACTGTACGAGACACCTACCCACTACCCCTCATCAGCACTATACTGGAACAACTGCAGGGGAAAACAATCTTCACCAAATTCGACATATGCTGGGGATACAATAACATCCGCATCCGGGAAGAGGACCAATGGGCTGCCACCTTTAAAACACCTTTTGGCTTGTTCCAACCCTGTGTAATGTTCTTCAGCCTCACCAACTCCCCTGCAACCTTCTCCCACGCAATGAATCGTATGTTCCGATGCCTCACCAACAAATACCCCACCAAGCTCTTCATATATATGGATGATATACTCATCACCACTGGGGGAGACCTCCCCCGACACCAACAAATAGTCCACGAAGTACTAGATCTACTGGAAGAGGAATCATATTTCCTAAAACCATCTAAGTGTGTATTCGAACAACCACAAATTGAATACCTAGGTATCATCATCAACGGAGACCACATCAAAATTGACCCAGTCAAAGCTGATGGCCTCCATGATTGGCTATGAAACCTCAAAACTCTCAAAGAGGTCAGAAGTGCCTTAGGAGTACTAGGCTACCAGCAACCCTTTATCCCCAATTTTGCCAACATTGCACAACCCTTGACCCAGCTACTTAAAAAGGGAACTCTGTTCCAATGGACCCCTGAATGCCGAGAAGCACTGGACAAACTCATTTCCATAGTACTCACAGATCCCGCTCTACAACAACCAGACATGACCAAACCATTTCAACTGGAAGTAGACGCATCCGCTTTTGCCACAGGTGCCATCCTTTCCCAAAAGGATAATAGAGGAAAGTCACGTGCCATTGGCTTCCACTCCAAAACCTTCACAGAAACAGAACGAAATTACAACATCCATGACAGAGAACTCCTAGCAGTAGTTCACGGTTTAGATAACTGGCGACACCTCCTAGCAAGCTCCCCACACCCCATTATCATCCTCACCAACCACAAAAATCTCCAATACTACTGCAACCCACAACGTATCAACAGACATGTAGCCCGCTACCTCCCTAAACTGGCAGACTACAACTTCCAACTTGTCCACCAGCCGGGAACGACCAACAAAGCAGATGCCCTCTCCAGACGACCCGACTTCTACAAGGGCCCCGACGACAATGACGACATCACTGTACTCCCACAAACACTCTTTATCGACACCACCACTGCCTCTTCCCTAGACGTCCGCGTCCGCGCCCACCAACTGAAATGACCAGAACTTCTAGCCACATGGGCGCTCACTCACAACCTCACCAAAAACAATAAACTTTATTGGAGGGGCGACCAACTTGTTGTCGTGGAAGACAACAGCCTAAGGAGGGGGGTAATTTCCCTATATCATGACTCAATCACAGCGGGACACCCAGGAATTTCCAAAACACTGTGGTCCATCAGTCGAGACTACTGGTGGCCCGGTATGAAAAACACAATCACTAACTACGTCAAAGGCTGCACCACTTGCCAATCATGCAAAAACAACCCCACGAATCCAAAACCATCCCTTTTCCCTATTACCACAGACCCACATGCTTACCCTTTCGAAACCATCACCCTAGATTTTATTACCAAACTCCCCAAATCCCAAGGATATGATACTATACTTATGATTACGGACCACGACTGCTCCAAAGCCTCCATTTTCATCCCCTGTCATGAAACCATCACCACCGAACAAACAGCATTACTATATGGCAGGGGCTGCAGGTGTTCTCATATTGTAGCTAGTCTTACAGTACTTAATATCTCGTATTTCCTGTGCAATAAACATTCTAATGATGCAAACCCATATGAACCTGTAACACCGCAATACCAGGTATGGTATTGCTGTGGGTATGGAAAATCAAACCCATACCTGTACCCGCAAGAACTGTGAGACACTTACCACGGGTTTACCCGCACCCATGCGAATCCCTACTTGGGTGTGACACTATAGCACTTAAATATATAGTAAAATACTCTTGGCACTTACAAGTTGAATGACTTGGTCATCACCTTTTTGGAGAGACTGGAAGAGAATTATTGGTGGATACAAATTATATAACAGACTCAAATCATAGCAAGTCACTTGTGACCAATCTTGCTTATGACAAGTAGATGCCACATGGCTTAAAACAACAAATAAGAGACTATCCAAGGACAAGATAACAGCAATGAAGGTGCAATACAAATATGAATTCATAAAACTAGTCAAAAGTACATGGAAAAAAAGACATGGCAGTACCCCAGAAACTGGATACTTTAAAGCAAAGGTTTTTAGTGGCTATGTACTGCAAGGTAACACATGAGCCCCACCCTACCCATAAGTTAGTGTGTATAAACACATTTTTCACCTTTTTCTCTCAAGCCTTTTGGCCTACATCAGCATATTAGGTAGAGCTGTTAGGTAACCCTGTTACTATCTCCTGCTACCTAATAAATCACTTGTCGAAAAAAGATCCCGCTTCCAATGACCAACGAGCATGGGGTTCCAGTTGTCTTCCTTAACCATACCAGGCCGCCTAAATTTCATCTCAATGGAAGCTTCGCGGACGAGGACGGGGACGAATACAGACCAGTATACAGGACCAAAGAGTTCTTTGATTAATTCCTCAGCCTTGTTCCTGAACCCCTCGTCGGCGATCTTCTTGGCGTACACCAGCAATGTTTGCTTGTATTCCGAGCTGCTATCGAGCACACGCGCCGAATGCAGCTTGGTTTCGAGGTGACCAAGCGTTAGGGCGCTTGTCCACCACTGAGGGCGCTGGATATTGCCCGGAGGGGGAGGGATGCGTTCGGAGATGGCACTTTCGATTGATGCAATTACCGCCTGTTGAGCGTTGCTATTTCGAGGTCTACTGGACCACGCATCGGACCCTTCGGCCCACCAAGGCTCGGATAACTTTACAAACGTGCAAAGGCTGCTGTCATATGAGTATGTGATGCCAGATGTCGTGCTGAGTATCGGACTGCCGTTCGGTCGCGCCATGAGGGACGTGATAGTTACGTTTGTTCCGCGGGTAGAAGCATTCGGAGATGACAACAACGGACGCACGGATATTGGCGCAAAGTTTGCACTCGATTTCTTGACATTCCTGCGGAACAACATGAGTACGACGAACGCACTGTCAAAAATGAACCAAACCAAGAGTATAATACGCCACCGGATGTAATCGCAACCAGAGTGAACTTGACACTAGACAGGAAGCTCACAGTACCGTTAAGGGTGAGAACAGGCATGAGCCTAGCAACGTGTCAGGTGCCGAAGTGAGCGACAATAGAGTATGACTAGTCCTCATTACCTTCGACCAGTTGGAGAGTACACATTCAATGTACCATCCAGCAATCCAACTGCACAGAAGGCACTGGTGGCCGCCAGGATGACAGCAGGAGAAGGAAGGTAGTCCAGCCAGCATACCGTTTTGCCGCTAACATAACTGATCTCGGTTTGATCTCATAGTTTCGGACGAAGTTAGCCCACAGCACGCAACTCATCAATCCACGGAAATTTACCTCCGGTTTCGGTATTCTTGCACTCGAGTATGTCATCCCCGGCGTCCGCGACTTTCAACGACAAATAGCTGAGTGTCGGAGGCGCAGAAAGAACATTGTTCTCAGCTTGGGTATTCCATGGGAAAACAGTTCGTCCATCTGCGGGGGGTAGTATTTCTTTCACCGAATTCGGGATATCGTCTCTGATGCGGTCACCACCGAGAGTACGGGCCTTGGTAGGTCTGTCTTCGGCTTTATCCGGAACCGAAAACTTGCGTTTTTCCCCCGGGGTGCTAGTAACCCCGAGAGTGTCAATGGGGACCTCAGCAACTATATCGGAGGATATGTGGTCGGACAGACGGCGGTCTGGTGAATACACGGACATCGAAAATTCGGAGGCTTCTAGAACGGGATCCGAACCCATAATAGTAGTAACGGGACGCGCGCGAGACTGGGCATGACTAGGTGAACCATGATGAGATGCAAGAGCGCTAGAAGGATTCGAGCTGCCGAGGGGACCGAAGAACTTCTGTTGAGCCCTCCTCTTCGTGTTTCGTTTTGCGATCAGCGTATTAACGATCTCGTGGGCAGTTCCCGTGGATGGGGCACCAAAGCCGTTCAACCCCTGGTGGTGATGAGACGAGCGAGTAGGCGAGGGTGGAGGCGTCATCCGTTGGCCGGACGACGGCACTTGCACATTCGTATGCGACCAGCCCTCTGGCAGAGGAGGGAGAGTAAAGCCAAACTTCTGCAGGTATTGTTGTTGAACAGAATGTGGCGCAATACCCTCTAGCTCCTCAGAATCAAAACTGAATGCTGCAAGCGTACCGTCAGAGGATACAGCATATAGCGTCAAGCCGTCCCAGGACCTGTGCATTGTTAACACTACCGAGATGTGAGACGTGAGTGTCTTACCAACTAAGGTCCATAATTTGTCGCTCGAAAACCTCTTTGGCCACGATTATCGGCCTAGCAGACTTAGTTTGCCAGATTGATACCGAGCGGTCATCAGCGCCAAGGGCAACGACGGAGCAGATGTTGGAAGTAGCGACTGGAGCTGCTGGGTTACGGAGGAATATGTGAGGATTGTATGCCTAAGTCCGGTTTGTGTTTATCGCGGCATCAACCGTTGGGTGAATGGACACATACAGCAACTTCCACTGTGTTCTCGTGTCCAACGAGACTAATTTCTGAGGTCCAGCTGTTTCGAGCAATAACGGCGGCGATAAATACAAATCCCTTGTTATTTGTGGCATTTGAGGCAGTTATATGAGCTCCATCCGGCGACCAACTAGTCACTGATGGTAATGAGTTCATCGGGAGGTGGAGGGGCGACTAACTCACCTGAGTCGTCGGAAAAAAGTACTCCCAGGAGAGTCCTCAAAAGGTTTGCGAACCTCAGCCTCGAGTTCCCAGTCCGTTGTTCGCCAAATTTTGACACTGCGATCATCAGATTGTGTTGCAAGAAACTCCCCTACTGGATCCCAACAAACACCCTTGACGAAACCGTGGTGCTGATCGATTTTGCGAATCCGTTCTTAAGGGCAATTGCTTCATGATCAAAAAAACAAAATCACAGTTGACTCGCAATGCAAAGTGGCGCACCAAGGGTGAATCCACTCCAAATCAACACTTGAGAATCTAGGCCCACAGAGGCCAGGTACCGATCCTCAGGAGACCACGCAAGGTCGGTCACATCTACAGTGCACGGTGAGAATGGACTATATTGAAAAAGTGTGAAGTCGTACCACTCTCATGCCCAGGCAACCGCTTTAGAGGCTTCCAACCTTCAATGTTGACTTCGTCTGAACCCCACACCTTGCCTCGAGCTGTACTGGGAAATGGTTTTTTCAGAGAGCTCAAGCGACAGGATAGCATGGATAACAAACGGGTCAAGGTCCCATATCATGACAATCTCGTCGTCACTCCCACTTGCGAGCCATCTGCCAGAGTGGGCCCATCGGACGCACAACACGGGACCAGTGTGCATAGTTAAAGTGCATAGGGACTTTGGAGGTCGATTCGACTGTTCCGCGATGCTGTTAAGGATTGGTTTGGTGCTCCATATCCTGATTTTCGCATCAAGGCCACCGGTTGCGATGCGAGAGCCATCCGGGTGAACATGGACCGAGAAGATGGACAAACGCTTGGGTTGTTGGTCACTTTTTCCAGAAGAGTCTTTGAATCGTGAATCAACGAATAGTGTTAAGAGAGGAATAGCGAACCATTATGAACAACCCATGAGGGTTTAGTAAATTTCATAACGACACTTATAACTAGCAGTCGCACAGCAAAGCGTGGGACGCAGTATTGCAAGGCGGTACTGGTCAGTGGGACAACCGATAATTTGAATGCGCAAGGTGCGTTTCACGTCATTGTGAGAACTGATTACCAAACTACGACCTAAATAGGATGCATGTGTTCTGACTGTCATCGACCTCGACCTGACAAGCCTTTGGGCTGAGGTCATTACCGTACAACCCCAAGGCCTCGATGCTATCAAGATTTGGGCTCCAAATGCAACCAAGCTTGCCTCGCAAGGCAAGGCAACAGTCTACTGTTTATTAAACAATTTTATTCACAGAATACAACAAGCCAGTAAATAGATAGTAAAATTAAACCATATACGATGCCACAATAATTTATTGATTTGTCAACTCTCGTACATAAGATTTTGAATAGTTTTTTGTAGTTAACTTCAAGTCATGTAGACACGGCCCGGTGTTCCCGACTCCCGACTACGGTATCGTACCCAACTCAACAGCCTTGCCAATACTGAGCACTGAGCGCTAAGCAATGACGAGTCTCATAGCCATTCTTGATCTTAAAGGAAAACCCCTAATCCAGCGCTCTTATCGTGATGACGTTCCCTCATCATGCATTGAACGTTTTCTTCCATTGGTTCTCGAGATCGAAGAGGAGGGTCAACAAGTCACGCCTTGTTTCTCTAATCAAGGCGTCAACTACATGCATATCCGCCATTCAAACTTGTATCGTAAGTGACTGTTCACCAGAACGCATCCTTACATTATGACTCCTGATATCCAGTTCTCGCTCTGTCGAGGAGGAACACCAATGCGGCGGAGATTATTCTATTTTTACATCGCCTATCTCAAGTCCTGGTCGAGTACTTCAAGGAACTAGAAGAAGAGTCAATTCGCGACAACTTTGTCATTATCTATGAACTTCTCGACGAGATGATGGACTTTGGCTACCCCCAAACAACAGAGAGCAAAATACTACAAGAGTCAGTCATCTCAGTAATTAGGTGGTTTGCTACTCGCGAACCGCCGATTTTGGTGTCACTAGGTACATCACCCAAGAGTCTCACAAGCTCGAGATTCAGGTTCGACCGCCAATGGCGGTTACAAATGCCGTTTCTTGGCGTTCTGAGGGGATCAGGTACCGTAAAAACGAGGTGTTTTTGGATGTCATCGAGAGCGTAAACTTGCTGGTGCGTGAGATTCAACTCGCTCAATGGCTTGCAGTTCCAAGTATACAACTAGGTCAACGCCAATGGCAATGTCGTGCGTTCAGAAATACTTGGAGCCGTCAAGATGAAGTGCTATCTATCTGGGATGCCTGAACTAAGACTCGGTTTGAACGATAAGGTCATGTTCGAGACTACTGGGCGAAGTGAGTTATCCGCTTATGCCCGCCCTTCTCCCTTGGAAACGTACACATGCAGCATCTCGTGGAAAGTCGATAGAACTTGAGGATGTCAAGTTCCATCAGTGCGTGCGTCTGTCCCGCTTCGAAAACGATAGAACGATATCGTTCATCCCCCCGGACGGAGAATTCGAGTTGATGTCATACCGCCTTTCGCAAGCGGTCAAGCCACTGATATGGGTCGAAGCTGCCGTGGAGCATCACAGAGGCAGCAGGGTCGAATATATGGTGAAGTGCCGAGCCCAATTCAAGCGCCGAAGTACAGCAAACAACGTGGAGATATATGTGCCCGTTCCGGATGACGCTGACACCCCCAAATTCCGTGTATGATTTCAGGGTTCCAGTTCTGAATCACCCCCATTAACAGATATCCCCAGGCGTCAACTGGTTCAGTTCAGTATGCTCCCGACAAATCGGCTTTTGTTTGGAAGATCAAGCAGCTCGGCGGTGGTCGCGACTTTTTAATGCGCGCACACTTTGGGCTGCCGAGCGTAAAATCAGGTATATACCCCTCGGAAGAAACGTCGCAGTGACACAATCCTGATCAGTGCCAATCTTCAGAGCAGGACGTTGAGAAGCGAGCTCCAATCACCGTTAAATTCGAAATCCCATATTTCACGGTATCTGGGATCCAGGTTCGCTATCTGAAGGTTGTGGAAAAGAGTGGCTACCAGGCTCTGCCTTGGGTGCGGTACATTACTCAGAACGGGGATGATTATAGGTGTGTACGCAAAGAACGCATGCAGCTTCCAACTAACATGTCACCAAGCTTGCGAACCGCACTCGATAAAGGCAGTGCTCCCATCGTTCCAATGTAACCCTATAATAGTAGTCACACGAGAAAGGGCAAATGTCCAAGGGCAGAAGTCTTCACACAGCCTCTGGTGTCACACGATGGCGTCAATGCACACACTCCCATTTCCTGTAAAACACTCTGGCCAAGTCCTAGCTAATTAGACGCACACCCCTACTTGGCTTGCCGCACACGATTATGAGAGGGGATAATAATATGGCAATTTGGAACCTCTTCGGCGATGCGGTCCTCGGTAAATAACAGCGTAAGGAAAATGTTGGCAATGTATACATGATCGCAAAGGGCAAACGCGACACATAGTACCAGGTGCTCCAAAGCGTAGTGTGAACCCGTCTACGGCGACGCAGTACTCTCGAAACTGGATATGCAGCTGGATTTCTTCGAAACACCATTCCGTCAATGACGGGTGGGCTTCTTCCCTGTACACTAGATGAGATAGAAAGATAAAAGACAGATGACAAAGAGAGACTGCACCGTCGACAAACATGTTCCTGGTAGCGGCTGGAAGGGTGGCAGTCATGCCATCGAGCTCTCTAGTTAGCCGGACCTGACACCCAAGCCTACTTGTTTCAGAGAGGCCGAAAGCCATGTCTAGCATGTCATTCTCGTCGTCTTCAGGCTCCGGAAGAAGGTCGTAATGTTCCGGAGAGAGGACAACGTGGCACGTCGAGCAGGCAACAGAGCCTTCACAAGCACCTGCCACGTGCGTGTCATGACGTGTCATGAAAGGCAAGCCTACTCAAAATGATAAAACGGTACCTTCCAGATCAATGTCGTGTTCGTGAGCTATTGAAAGGATGTCATCTCCTTCATTGGCCTCCACGGTCTTAATAAGCTGCCCCTTCGAATCGCGAAAATGTAATTTGATGCTGACAAAGAATTGGGTGTGAGAGAGGAGAATAAAACCGTCGAACGTACCCCGTTCCGGGCTTTGGTCGGGTGATATTCCCATGAAGGACTGCTGTTGTGGTGAATTAAGAGGTCACGCGAAAGGAGCGGAAGTAGAAAACAACCTTACGAGAACTAGGACGAAACATGCGAATGGGCACGAAGGCAGCGTAAGAATGAGCGTTGATGAATAGACGGCGCGACCTCGCAGAGAGCCTCTGCCATGCAAGCGACATAGGTTGTGATCCGAGCCAGTGAGTAGTGACCACCAAGTCTATGACGGCGCTCGGTTTGTGGGGGTGATGACGGCCCGGTGAGCCGCGATGAATATTTAGTCTCACTCTACACGCAGTCACACACACATACATCAATGGCCTCTACTAGTGTCACCCAGGTGCGTCGCCGTCAGCTCCCCGATTTACAGATATCTCTGACTATCGACCTTTCTGCCACCAAGCTGTCAAGCCCACCAAGCGCTTCCCTTCTTCCCACAGAAATCCTTTTGCACATATTCGCCTTCTGTGTTGCGCCTGACGAGTCTAATAATGAGGCCTTCACCGCACTCCACATCGTTCGTATCAGCCATGTCTGTCATGTGTGGCGAGAAATTTCTCTCGCCTATCCGCCATTCTGGTCGAACATTGCCTTTAAGACACCTTTTCTAGCGACCACGATGCTTGAACGCTCCAAACCGACGCCAATCGTGATTCGGGCCAATTTAACCCCAGGGGGTGGCCAATTTGATGACACTTCATATCGCATAAGATGCATGTTTAAAGCCGTCTCACGCGCCTTACGGAGCTCAGATCGCGCAAAGGAAATTGACATTCGAAGTGGTCCATCCAGGCATCTGACAAAAGCATTCGAAGATATACGCCCTACGACTTCTCAGCTCGAATACCTCTCCCTGCGCGGTTATGGTGATAACCTTCGGTCCACAGTCTTCGACATTCCCAGCCCCATCTTCTCTCATTGTCAATTCCCTCTTCAGACGCTCATCCTCGAACGTTGCCATGTCATTCCTTCATTCCTCTTTCGCCACTGTACACACCTTACTCATCTAGAATTGCGTTCAGTGACTGCTTTCAGTATCGGAGATATCGTCGCCATTTTCCGGCTTGCATCATCCTCATTACAGTCTATTGTTCTCGACTCCGTCCCCCTCCATGCAGGGGCGGTCGAAGAAACCACGCAGATCGTCCTCCCCCACCTCTCTCTCCTACATTTCAATGCAATTCATGGGGACTCACATGCTCATAATGTTTTTTTTCTACTCCACTTCATTGCTATTCCCCCGACTGCGTCCCTCGTCCTCCAATTCCTCATCCTTGGTTCAACACGGCAGATCCCTGTCCCTATTATTAATACCCTTGGCCGTCACTTCTCTGCAGGTGAACCAATCCGCAGTCTTATCGTCTTCCAGGCGAATCTTCACAAGCGGCGCGGCCTACGAATACAGGGCTGGACGAGAGCCACTTTACCACGTTTCTTTTACGCAGATGATGCGCCTTCGCCGAACGTCGACCTTCACTTTGTGTGGGAAGAAGAGGACGATAACAGCCTCATTGAACGAATCCTACCCGAGTTTGCCACCGTTGGCCCGCTTCACGCAGTACAAACGCTCACCATTGCCCGCGTGTCAGTGCTCTCCGTTGCTGCTATGGACGTTCTTCTCCTCATGCTACCCTCCGTGAGGGAAATCTGTGTCCACGGCTCTGCAGCTCTACGAGCCCTATACGGACTGGAGCTCAATGGGACCCCAGTCAATCGCGCCCCCCCTCTCGCGCGGCTGCGTGAACTGCGAAGCCTAACCATCCATGAGGCCTCCTTCCGGAATGGGGAGACACAGGATGTCAGTCTACGCGCTCTTTGCGATCGTCTCGACGAGTTGTCCGCGAGAGGCTATGGGGTCACCGAGCTCATCGTGTGCTACTCAGATGCATCGCGCCAAGACATGGAGGAACTAGCAAAACACGTACCCGAATTTCTTTGGGACGGATCTATGAATGGTACAAGCGGTGTTCCCGTTCCTCCGCAGTTGGATCTGGCCCCTTCAAACAGTCGGTCTTGAAGGACGTAAACAACCCCTTAACGCTAGAAATAAGTGCCACTTGTACTTACGCGCCTCAACCATCAGGGACTCATTACAGATTCCTTCGAGTTGCGAACTGAATTATGGTGAGATGAAGGTTGTAGATACAGTGTCACATCGAGCCGACCAGAGATAATGTCCAAAACCAAAATAAAACATAAAAGTGTACCCGAAAAGCAAAGTGAGAAGAGAGTGGAGATTATGGGAATGTCTGAGAGCATATCGGGTAACTACTAAAAACAATACACACGCGCGGCCCAAACCTCTTGAGAAAACTACAAGTGATGATGCAGAGAGTACTAGGTGCAGCAATAAATAAAGCTCAAACGCACTCGGAAGTAGGTTACAAAATTATGCGATTGTATTGTTATGGGAATGAGCAGTCCGGGAAAGACTGGTCTGCGGACTGAGGAAATGCGGCGCACGGAGCAGTGTCAGCGATGACTCCCTGGGGAACGCAAGGCTATGCACTCACAAGTATCCTCTAGACTGGGTTGGGAGTGCGGTCGAGTCACGCCATCCCAGTGAAGGCTACAAACGGAATCACAAGGACAGAATGGCGCGATTAGGGGATGGGGCAAGGAGGTCGGGGAACGACGTGAATAGCACCCCAAATGGGTAAAGGATAGGGAAAGAGAAACCGGTATTTGAATTAATGCATCTATAGGGGAAGGTGGTTTGATCGGAAGCACTACTCAAACGGAGCACGCTGTAAAAGCAGAAGCATAATATTATTGGCCTTCGGAGACGGCGTCTTCCCAAAGACCGGCGATAGAGGACAAAGCGATGACACAATGACCATGCGTTGTCTACGCCACGGCGACAACATGCGTCGGTCCCTGTGATGGAGCCGGGAGGATGGTGCGTGGCCAGGAAACACAGAGCATGCCATCTGCCAACGATGCGTTTATGTCTTTGACCTAGATCGAGTCGAGTCAGTGTGAGTATCGTGAGAGCCCTGCGCAGCGCGCAGGACTTAGGAGGCATACCTCAAGCCCTGCAGGCACATTGATTGTGCGCTCAAATCTGCCGTATTTGAGTTCTTTCACAGGATACATAGGAAGAGCAGGATCTGTGTTGAACAGAAATGGAGGTGGGCGGCGGTCACCGGAGATGGTGAGACGACCATCATGAGTCAGATGAACGCCTATCTCCTCTTTCTTGAGACCTGGAAGCTCGAACGTAGCGGTAACGAAGTGTGACTGAGGTTGATCCCATATTTCTACGCTGGGAGAAGAAAAAAAGTAAGGAAGGAGGGCATGATGACAAACGTTACAAAACGTACCGGGGACGCATGGGCTCCTCAGGCGTTACCCCATGCTGAGCAGCGGCAAACCTCCGTCGGTGAGCGAGGATGAGGTGGACATATCTTGTTGCAAGAGCACGGTCGAGAGAACGGTAGCGGTCGGTTGGAGAATTCTTGGAAGGGCGTACATGCTTGTTCATGTCCAGTGGAACTTTCACGGTCATGAAGATGGGAGGTGAACAAGGAATGAGTTTCAGATGCAGGTGGCGCAACAGTCGGTCGAAGGCATTATATATTTCGCACCCACAGTAAGCCGTGTGGCAGTGGCCGGGGTCGGGAAGGGTCAAGAGTCAAGCGACGACTCGAGAACCGAAGGTCCGGAATCGCGATCGGGGTCAGGGCCTCGGTCAATCCGGGGCATCAATTTGTACGGTTTGGCTTGTCGGAGTGACTCATTGCCGGGTGAATGACTCATCGACTCATCGGCTTTACCCGTCCCCGTGTCCCGGTCAGCTGACGGCGACGACACTCTCGCCCGACGTCAACAGCAAAGTGGCAATGAGCAAGGTCGTCTTCGGTAAATGACCACAGCCGTCCGTTCGTCGACACACGCTCATCCACTCACACAGTCGGAAATGTTCCCTATAATATGGGAGAAGTCCGTTCATTTTATTTATTTATTTTCTCTCTCTGATGACATTTCATTTCAAGGAACAACTCATTGACGTCTTCAAGTCCGTCGGTCAGGTAGTCGGCTTTAGGCACGCTTTGTCATCCTCGTCCCCTTCACCTAAAGTCTTACTCACCTCCCCTCGAAAGACTGGTATTTGATAGGGAGACGGGGAAACCCAGGGGTTATGGTTTCTGCGAGTTTGCGGGTACGTGTGCGTCCGCTCTTCCCCGCAATTGACTGCATCATCCCGCAGATCACGAGACCGCCTTATCTGCTGTCCGAAATCTCAACAATGTGGATGTCGGAGGTAGACCCCTCAGAATCGACCTCGCCGATTCCGACCCTTTTCTCGAGGGTAAGACAACCGTACGTGGAGAGCTCATAGACGGTGGCGAAACTCGCGCTCAGTGGCGCGAACGTGAGAACGCCAAAAGGGACAGAGACTCGGACGGCGGCAAGGACAAAACCTCCTTCCTCCGCAGCCTTCCTCAAGGCGTCCCCGTTCCTCCCGGAGCGTCGGCCTTGGACATGATTAGCCAGACGCTTGCCACGATGAATCCCGCACAGCTGGTAGAAGTCTTGGCCCAATTCAAAGTGTGTCATTTTGTTTCTTCACCCCCATATCCGCCACCCCACTATATTAGGTAGCCCATCTCCAACCTGTTGACATTGTAACAGGCATTCGTGATTACGCATCCCGACCAAGCGCGAGCTTTGCTCGTGGCACACCCTCAGCTCGCATACGCTCTCTTTCAGGCTCTGCTTCTTAACAAGATCGTCGACCCCGCGATTCTCCAGGTACAACAATTTTCTGGACTCGCCTCGCATCCTGCTCAACTGTTTCGTTCGTTATTTAGCGCATGCTTGCAGCCACGAATCCAGGCCACCCTGTTAGTGCTCCCACTCCCACCCCTGCGCCCGCGCCCGCACTGCATCTGGCACCAGCACCTTCGACCATACCACAGCTCACTCAGACCGGCATGCACCCACCGTACCATGGGGCTCCGCCCCCGCAGATCCCGCCATCCTTCTACCCTCCACAAATCCCAGTGCACCCTTCACCCGTACCACCACCGCAGCAGCAGCAGCAACAACAACAGCAGCAACAGCAGCACATGTCATACTATGGTGTTCCACAGTTCCCACCGCAACCGCCGCCTCCGGCAGCACCAGCGGCTGCTATCGACAGCATCGACCCATCGCAGAAGGTACTTTCCTATTTTACCCCCCAAAATGTGAGCTAAGCGAGGCATTCCAAGGCAATGCTGCTCCAAGTCCTCCGTCTCACACAGGAGCAAATTAACCAGCTTCCACCTGCGGAGAGGGACGCTATCCTCGCTCTCGCAAGTTGATCCCGCCACTAAATATTTATTTGTCGCTGATAAGCACCCTTTATAGCGATCCCAGCTTGGTAGCCTTGCATAACCGAAAGTTGTGAGGCTCAACGATGATCAGCTATCCTACCAACTATTTCTGTCGCATGTCGCATGTTCAATACACACCGTCCGAATGTCCCTTATAAGTTGCATAAATGATCATTCTCAATCCCTCTATCTGCGCTACCCATTATTTATTTTATGTGCCCTTAAAATATTCTTGTCCACATCTACTCAGGCAATGCATTCTGCAAGCTCTTGCTTGCTTTCAGTCCGACCAGCTTATCGATAATGACGTCGAGTGGCACCATTGCCGTCTTGGCTTTGGTCCCAACATCGTCCCGATTGCGGACGTTGACTGAGCGACTATCTAACTCTTCTTGACCCACCACTGTATGCGAGCAATCAAGATGTGACGTCACGACCATTCGGTTGTCCCAAGCCCCACACAGTTCATTCACGATGTTGCAAAGACGAATGCGCGTTTAAAAATTAAGACGGGGAGGTATTAGTAGTGCATGAGAACCGAGTAATACGGGACGCACCAAGGATGAAGTTATATTGTGCAATTTCGCCGTTTCGAATCTTTTTTGGCAGTGTATCCGCTCCGTTATCAACATCAGCAAAAAGACCATTCTCGGCCAACTTGGCCGCAACCCCGGACGCGTACTCTTTCTACAAAGTAAAGAGTATCAAAGGCTCAATTGGGTCAACGATTTTGCAAATGTGAAGGAAGCTTACGTAGGGCACAGCAACAGGGATGACGAGAACCTGTCTGGGGGAGAGCCAAAACGGCCTGTACAGGACATTCGTTATTCTGGACTGTTTCTGGGTCCAAGCAACTCACCATTTTCCAGCAAAGTGCTCAGTAATTATTGCAATAAAGCGCTCCATGCTTCCCAAAATCGCGCGATGGATGATGACTGGGCGACTTGGTGGTTTATCGGGGTTGACTGCCTCTTCTGCAGAACGATATTTCAAATTGAATCGTTCTGGTAGTTGGAAGTCGAGTTGAATCGTCGCGCATTGAAACGACCGGCGAAGGGCGTCACGGATCGTAATGTCGATTTTGGGTCCATAGAAGGCACCGTCCCCAGGATTGAGTTCCCACTTGCCCGGGTACCGTGCATCTAGGGCTTTACTAAGTTGCTGTAAAATGTCGGTGTCAGCTGGTGAAGACCAGAAAAGAGCCGAACCGATTCTGCGGCATTCCAAGTTTCGATAGAGCCAAGATACTTCTCTGGCCGAGTAGAAAGCTCCAAAGAGAAATCAAAGCCAAAGAGACCGTAAGTATGTTGCATGAAATCGAACAGTGCGTGGATTTCTTCCTCGATCTGCTCGACGTGTTTAGTGAAAGAAACTAGCGGAGTGGCGTCGAAGTAGCATACCTGGTCATGCATGCAAAACACATGCGTGTCGTCTTGGACGAAACGACGTACTCTGGTCAGGCCAGTCAGCGCACCGCTTGCCTCATTTCTATGGATGATGCCGAACTCGGCCATTCGTATAGGCAGTTCTTTGTAGCTACGATCACGGGAATCGAAAATCAGACAGTGACCAGGACAATTCATGGGTTTGAGGGCCCATTTTTCTTTCTCGACGTCCAACATGAACATGTCATCCTTGTAGTTCTGCCAGTGCCCAGACGCTTCCCAGAGCTTGGCGTTGAACATGTTGGGGGAGATCACTGAAACGTAGAGTAAGATACTTGGTTGGAGAAAGGTGGCATTTCATGCCTTCTTGGTATCCGCGCTTGTAGTACTCTCCCTGAAGCATCCGCTTAGTGAAGCACCGCTAGCAGAAGCATATTTTTTCGCACCCGAAGCATTTCCAGGAGGGTATTGTAAATACGCGTGCCATGAGGAAGCCAAAAGGCGCTGCCAGGACTCAGGTCATTGAAAAAGAAGAGCTCCTGCTCCTATACACGGCGCTAAGACAAGGTTACGGGTCTTATCTCAAACAGCGTACCTTGCCAATCTTGCGGTGGTCACGCTTGGCTGCCTCGGCCAAGAACGCCTTGTATTCGCTCATTTGTTTCTTGTCGGGGAAGGAGATACCGTATACACGTTGTAAAGAATCGTTGTTCGAGTCTCCAAGGAAATAAGAAGCAGAGTTCTGGAACAGAGATGATTTGCGAGCACGAAAAAAATAAGACATCACATCCACTAACCTTGGTGACCATAAACGCCTTGATTTTACCAGTGTGGGGAATGTGGGGTCCGACGCACAAGTCTACCATGGGCCCGCAACGATACACGGTAGTAGACGTACCATCGGGAACTTTAGTCTCAATGAGATACTTCTTGTACTTATTATACTGGAGTGCAACATCATCGGATATGACGCACAAGTCAGAACATGGAATCTTTCTGCTCACATAAAACATCTCTAATAACTTATTCTTTGATACAACCAGACGCTCGAACTTCTGCCGATCTTTGACGGCACTTTCGGCGATCTTCTCAAGTAGGGGGTATTCTGCGTTCGTCACCACTCTGCAGAGGTTGCGCAGTTACACATAAGGGTTGGAGGCGGGGAGAAAGTGAGGAGCATCACCTGTCCTTGATCGCCATTTCATAAAAAAAACCGTCGTCCGTCGGTGGACCAAGACATAGATGACATCCATAATGTCTTTCGGTGGCTTCCCCTAGTACGTGTGCGGAAGAGTGCCAAAACACCTTCTTCCCTGATTCGGAAGGGTTGATTAAGAGAGCAGGGGTGAAAGGGTTGCTGGCCTACCTTCCGGGTGCTCAAAGTCAAGCAACTCTAGCTTTACGGACTGTTCGAGGGGTCGTTCGAGGTCCCATAGTTCACCATCCACCTACACGGGGGTGCTCAGGGTCCAATACGTGCGCCTCCCTATCTCAAGATGGGTCGAGTACCTTTGCGATCACGAGTTTTTCGGACAGGCTTTTGGAAATCTCCTTCGCAACATCCAATGGGCTGGTCTCCCAACTTGTGCCTTTGCGCTCGGCGCCATCAGGCAACGTGATGGTAATCTCCTGACGTGGTTTCGCTAGGCACAATGAGCCTCGCCCCACAGGGAAGATACCGACGCACGAACCTCGTACGAGAGCATCGTATTCCGCCTTCAGGTCTTCGAAGATCTTAATGCGGTGGTCAAAGAAATCGGGGGGCGGTTGAAGCTGATGAGAGACACGATGAGACGCTGGCAAAATGTTACAAGTGGACAGCGTACTTCCAAAGGATACTGGGACGCGAGTTCCACTTTTGGCTTGTTCTCTTTCTGGGATTTAGGTGCTTTTCCCAATGCATTATTGGCACGCTGGCCGACATGAGCTGGGATCTGGACGGGACCAGAGGAGGGAGATAAGAGTGGTTGGGCCATGGAGGGTAACTGTCGATGAAAAGAGCGACGGAGATAAAGTCGGCTTTGCTGCCACCGAAGCGGCCGAAGTAGCATTCCACTGACTCGCTCACCAGCACCGTTCTCATTGGACTGACTCGCCCTCGGCAATACCCGATTGCTAATCTAATCTGATCTAATCTGTGCCATCAACCCGCCAAACCTTGATATTCCCTCCCCGATCCCCACTGACTATCCCGCATCGGAACGGCGAATCAATACACGCCAATGCCGTGATCGTATCCTGGTGCGGCCTTAGTAAGTTTTGCTGACCGTTGCTTAGTAGCATCATCCGTTGCGGAGGCCGGTTCTGCTGGCTACTGGCTTGTGGAGAGATTAACCACGTCTCAACGTGACTCGTGATAGAATTGCCAGAGGAAGTAGTAGAGCTATCCCACAAAACCGTCAGATTAGTAGGTCAAATAACCATTTTCGGAGGAAGAGTACCTGTAACCTGGCTTCTCATTTTCCAATTCCGCCCCGCTGAGAATAGTCGTCCGTTCCACCTTTCCAATGTCCCAAAGCGTGAGTTTCCGGTCCGCAGAACCGCTCACCATGAATCCCCGCCCTCCTGTTGGGTGTCCGTCTGAATTCAAAGAGGACCCTGCGGATCGATGAACAGTTGAATGGCCACCGAACTCCAGCCCGACCACAAGGGCACGGATATCCAGAGAAAGCCCACTATGCACGAACTCTCCGGGAGGCGTCTCCGCAGGTGGACGGCGCGGGCCTGAACCTATGCTGTTTTGCCTTGCGCGAACGAGTGTGGCAATAGCCGCGGCGGCGCTTGGCTCCGTCGTGCCACCAGAAGGATCTTGAGGTTCATCTAGGACAGCCGAGGCCTTAGAAACCATCCTGGCGCTGTATATCTCCACTAGCTTGGTTGTTTCAATGTCCCATACTTCCATAAGGGTGGATGGGACATTCTCAGAGGACGATCGTGCTGCCTCCACCGCCACGATGATCCACCGCCCCCTTCCACGACTAGGATGAACGGCACATTGGTGAATGCGTGAAGACCCACTGGTGGTGGCGGTGGCAGTTTTCCAAGTCTTTATCATCAGGCCAAAACGTATGTCCCACAACGTCAGGACACCGGAAGCCGTCCCTGTAACAACCCAGGCACGCTTTCTGTCCAGGCACATGGATGTAATGGGTCCGCTATGACTCGGATGTTCCATTGACAGTAGAACTCGCATCGTCCGCAGATCCAAAAGACATATCGCCGAATGGTTAGTTGCATACACAAGGTTGGAAGTCGATTCTGAAATGAGTCAGCTTTGTTAAGGGAGAGGGAAGGAAGAGGGGCGCACCCGAGTCATAATGAGTCATGCAAGTGATGTATTCCCCAGAACGAGACGTTCGATGCTCGCGAATGGTATGTATCTTGGTGTATCGCGGAAGGGGGCCGCTCTGGCTGACATGCACACGAACTACATGGAGACTTCCATCATCGGCAGCAGTTGCAAAACAATGCACGCCTTCTAGTATACAGACAGCCTTAATCTTCGCATGGTGCTGTGTGTATGTAAATCGTGGCTTGCTCGTGACGTTGCGTTCTAAGCGTGCAGTATCCCAAACCTTTACGGTCTTGTCGTCCGAGGATGAGACAAAAAATACATGGTCTGGTGACACGGCAAGGGCAGTAACCGCGTCACTGTGAGAGCTCAACTGGGCTATAAGCGTTGCCTCGAGCCGGCGGGCGGTGCCATCTCGAGGAGTGAAACTTTGCCGGATAGGGTTCCGCCGACGTACAGGGCCCTCGTGGACTCGGGGCCCAAAATCGTGCTGATATTCTCGGTTGCTGTCCAGATAAAGGTGTTCTAGAAGGTTGTTGATACCAGCTTCGTGACCATCTGCTCAACTATTCAGCTTTCAGCAGTATTAGTTAGGAGAATTGTTCGCTAACCGTAGGTGGATATTGGGGCCAATGACGAAGGTCGCTGCCAATGTTGTCCTAAAATCGTTCCGGCAGTGGAAACTGGGGAAGTCCTCCCAGAACGCTCTGGGGAGCCTTCGGGCCGCATTTTGGACGTGGGTTCCAAGTGACCGGTTGCATTAGCCCTCGATGATCCGATGGCTGGTGGTGCTTTCTGGCCATCACCGCCCCCGACATGAAAGCGGTGCATCGCGCGGTTCAAGGGCGGAATTGGACCAGACACCACAGAGTCCGTAGGACTCCCAGGCCTGTCGGACACCTCTGGTAGGCCACCTAATGTAAGACCAGCTGGTTGTACGGGACTCGAGACAGACATTGAAGGCGGACGATGGGAGAAAGCGGGGGGGAGAGAGGCTCCAGAGCCGTTAATTGCGGTTAGCCTCCGGCGCAGGTCTTCGAATGGCGCGCCGCTCAAGCCGTAATCAATGCTGGACGGACGCGACACACGGGAGGTATCAGTGTTGGGTGACCGAGGATAGTCGAAAGAGTAATGACGAGAACTTGGGAGCCGTGGCGTGCGAGAAGCCACGTCAGTCGCACGAGTTCTCAGAAAAACGGTTTGCGGGACGACTTTGAGCTTTTGTAGCTCGACATGGGCCGTTGTCTTTAAAATCTCTGATTCTTCGTCACTCTTTTGGCGCAGAGCATAGCTATAAAGTATTATGTGACGTGCGACGTAGTATAGAATTCGGACAGACCTTGAGATAGCATTAGCGAGTTTTAGGATGTAATCGCGCATAGACACGAGCTTCATCTCCTCTATCGAGGTCATACCAAGTTGGCGCAACTTAGCTAGTTGGTTCTCATCCCTAGATGCGATCTGAATAGCGCTCATTTGTGTGACCCAGTTGTACGTACTCATCGGTCTTGACTCGTGGGGTCGATGCTTTCCTGATTGCTCCAACGCTGTCCTGAGGTGATTCAAGCTTTGTAAACTTTCGATAACCTCTCCAAAAGTGTGTTTTATCCGCCTTCATTGCCCATTGTAATGCGGCGTCGAAAATCTGTCTTTCTAGCTGTGGGACGTTGTTAGTATGTGATACCATAAGGTATAAGACAACGTACAGGTGGCTTCAGCGCAGTCAATAAGCTAAGTTCATCAACGTCGCGCACATCGCAACGAAGAAAATGTCTGAGAGATGGATAGAGGATCCCCCAGACGTCGCTGGCTGGGAGATGCTTTGCTGCAGAAGCAATAAATGCCGTTGCACCTGAGGCAGGAAAATGTCAATTTAGTCTTCGGTAACAAGTTTAGAGGTACCTTGCCGTATCCAAGCATTGGGGTGATACAGAAAGCCCAAATTTGCACTCATAAGCTCCCATATCCGCATCTTCTGGAAGAGTCCCAGTTCACACAAACTAGTCAATGCAGCCAACACTCGAGCAACCACACTTTCTTCGACATCTGGGAGCGAGCTCGATCATGAGTAGTAGATGAGAAAAAAAATGTGGTGCCAACCTGACAATGCTTGAATCATCAACGGTAATATGTACTCTTCCAGACTCCTTCCACCAGTATACGCCGCCACGTCAACTATGGCATCGAAGAAGGCATATCGAATAAGCCAGTCTCGGTCGTTTAGGTACGTGATCATATGGCTTAGCAGGATATCGTTCGTACGCTGTCGCCCCAAGAAGATGCACATGGATGAAACATCACGCAGGACGGCGCGCTTCACGACACTGGATGGATCAACAAGTAGCGTTATAAGATGTTCTTGGATAGAGTTCTGCAAGTCTTGCAGGGCCACGTCGTATGGAACCTGATTGCGGTAAGACCGACAGTTAGGATCTCACAATGAGCGGACTCACTTCAAACTGGGCCTCATCGTATTCGACAGCGTCCGCGGCAACCTTGAATGTCCCATGCGCTTTAAGAGCCTGGCCCATTTCCAAATACCGGACTGCTACATCCGCAAGGGGGACGATGCTTTGCGCATATAAGGAACGCACAGTCACCTCAGGATCGTGGACTAGCGGGTGGATGTTGGGAATGATATACTCGGGGAAAATAGATGCATTAGCAGGCGCTATGACGTTTACAAGTGAGAGCTTGTGGACCGTTAGTTCGTTGTAACAGCTCTTATGTGAAGGTGCTGACCACTTGCAAGAGCGTCCTGAGGGCGGCGGCACGAACCATCGCTGTGTCATCACGCAGGAGGTCAACAATGTATGGTACCAGGCGGTCAAGCTTTGCTTCGTCCGTAAGATGCATAGACAGGGCGAGAAATACGTCCAATGCTCGCAACTTGCTAGATGGCTGCGAGCAATTCCGAACGTTGGTGCAGACAAGAGCAAGGATGATAAGAGCAGGTCCATCTATGAGCCATTAAACCCCGATCAGGCGAAAGATAACAAAAGCTACCTTCTGTTGCTGCACTGGATCTTGTCTTTTTGAGTCGAAAGAGCTTTGAATCCCTGTTTGGTATGCACAATTCCACGGGAAGGATGTCCTGAGAGATGTCTAACCTTCAAAGTGTTTCCCAGTCGACTCAAAATAACTGACCTGGAGCGGCTTCCCTGGAGTCTCCACGGGCCCATATTCAACTCGAACGTCCGTCACTGTGTCCTCGCTGCTATCTTCGACGAGGTATGGCTCCACACTTTCGTAGTCAGCCCAAATCTTCTCCAATTTGTGATCCGCATCTCTGGGCACTGCAGCTTCGGGTACTTTCGCATCTACCGTGAGTATGGGCGTCATGGCACCACCTTTCACTGTGGGAGTGGCAGTTGAGGAGGTTGCGGGCGTTAATATCTCTGGGGAGGCCGCTGTGGTGGGTACAGGGACTGAGAGCGTTGTCGCGGGTAGTTCATTGATAGATGAAACGTAACCGTGCAGGAAAGAATAGAAAACCTCCGGGAAAACGGTGCCGCGGACACTGTGCAGTAACGCCTCGAAAGGAGGTCGCGCCGAGGGGTTGAGGGCAATCATATCCTTGATGAGATCCTAAAGAGAAGAATAAAGTTAAAGCACAACACACTCCATGTCTCCATGTGTGACTCACGCGAACGCCGACATCTTCGACCGAGGCAAGAAGACCCCCGGTGTTTAGCTCTCCTTCACGATACTTGAAGAGCTGACTGAGCGTGAACAGAGGAGCACCCTCCCTAAAAAGCTCTGCAATTACGCATCCAGCGCTAAAGACATCCATAGCCTCCGTCACCCGAGTATCTTTATTCTCCCGATCAGCATCCCCAAGTGGTGATACACCATCTAGACGGGCACCCGATGCGAAGAAACGCTCTGGAGCAATGTAACATGAACGTCGGCCGGAAGTGTCAAAATAGAATGCAAAATCGGACGGATCATCCAGCGGAAGGTAAGTAGGCTTATGCGACGCGAAGTCGGTAAGATAGACCCAGTTCCAAGACGTAACTAGGATATTCTCCGACTTGACATCGCCATGAGCAATTTTGTGAGCACGAGCATCTCGTAGAGCATTCAGCAGCTGGAACGCTATCCATTTCTTCTCTATTGTACTCAGAAAAGGGCGGGTGCTGTGGGACAGAAGTCGGAGTTGTGGACATGCCTAGAACTAAGTTGCATCGCTCACCTTATACGGTCATAAAGATTACTTGCAACCCATTGACGGATAAGATACCCGGCCTTATCAGAGTCTATGAACGTCTGGTAACTGTATACGTTAGGAATGTCGAGCAAGGCTTCTCGCTCAACTAGCTCAACGGTCAACCAAACGCAAGCGTACCACACAAACATGCCACCCACCTTTGAGCCTCCTCTGATACGTCTGTAAACTAGCCCCCAAGTCAGGTTTGATGTATATTTTCACAACTACAAGGCCATTTCGGTGTCGACAGCGGACAGTCTTCAGAAACCGCGAAGTTCCAAGACTGAAATTACACCGTCACACGGCTCCGCATACCAATTCACGGGAGCACATACCTCTTTTCATAGACGATTTCAGGGCCCAGCTCGTTAATAAATGAGTCTAATGTAGCAGCAGTTCGCGTAAGTGGGTACCCAGACTGGGTGTTGCCCATGGTGGTGGCAAGGGAGAGGATTTATAAACTAGCCAAAGGCGGTAAAAGGGTGTCATAACAGAACCAGCTACCGAACCAGCTACCGATTTCCTTTCTGGACGATTTCTCGGCAACCTTGTTCGTCCCTTACCACTCCTCTTCCTCCTCGTCTTCGTCGTCCTCTGCGTCTAAACCTCCAAGCCCACCACCGACCCATTTTACACCAGACACATGCCCGTCGTCACTGCCTACGTTATCGCTGTCGTCCGATTGAGAACACTGAGAATCACCACTCTCCGCCTCAGAACTGAATGATAGCCTGTTGTGAGCGCGGCCGAATAAACGCATCGGTGGTCGGGCAAACGACCCGTCACCGTCACCCTCGCCACTGGAGAACGACGTCAAGAAAAAGAAAAAGAGAACGAAGATGTCTTCCTTCAAGGAACTTACGACTTCTCGTGATAACTACTCTTGTCGTCCCTACACGCAATGGTGATTTAAAATGTTTCAAATGACTCATTCAGAGTACCCACGTCTCGCTGTCATTTCTACGAGGATAGCAAATCAGAACCCTTATGGCGTGCATAGCTCAAAAGCACTTACTCATCATTATCACTGAGTACTTGTAACCGAGTTCTTCGAACGTCAGACCGTCGCTTCCCAGTCTGAATTCCATCAGTCTCGCCGACTTCCTCGTCCTTATCGGAAGGAGGGGTCTGAACGTTTGCTGCGCCATCCCCGCCTTGTCCTGGGGCCAATGGCGTTATCTCGGCGACGGAATTGCTGATATCGGACATGACTTCAATTGCTTCACTTGCCCCGCCTTCGGAGCCTTCATCATCTATGAAGCTAGCTTCATATGACCCATCCTCTGACCCATCTACGCCAGCGACACGTGGCCAACCCATGATGTGTTCCATCACAGGTAAAATACTCCATATTCCATGGCGCTCTTCGGGCGGAGCTTCGTCATCGGATGGATCCACGTTGTGGCCATCGTAATGACGACCGCAGTGTGAACACGAGCGGCCCCATATTTCGTGCATGCAATCGAGACAACGATATACCTGATCCTCGGCATCAAACATACCAAAAGCATCGGGCGAACCCCCAGTGGGAGACAGTCCTGTACGCAAAGGCAGAGGGGGGAAGACGTTGGCCCAGGGATCGCGCGATGGGGGTTCTGCGTCAGCAGACTCTCTAGCTGCTGCCTCGTTCGAGTCAACTTGCGCTGGCGGTGGAAAGTCCAGGGCAAGCCCGCTCTTGACAACAGCAGCCACCATGTCCTTGACATTCCACGCTTCTATAGGGCGTCCACGCACCACGGCACGACACTGGGGACACGTTTTCTTGCGGAAAACGTGGTCGCCTTCGAGTTCATCGGGTTGCCGATCGGCATTGAACCAATTAATAAGACAGCTGTAACAAGAGACGTGACCGCACGGAGTGAGGGCAAAAGGCTTGTGAAGTAAATCGAGACAGATCTGGCAGACCAGAGAAGAGAGAAGGGAGGCAAAAAGTGCTTTATGGTCGTGTAGGGACTGTGAATAGTTTGTACGCCACTAAAGACAAATAGAGAGGGCAAGCAGACCTTGCTCTCGGAATGAACCACTTGCATTGCACTCTCTTGTTTGAGCGCGCCATGACACTCTGGCTGACCAGTGTCGTAACACAAAGGTGACGGTGATGCGACAGGGGGGGAAAGAGGTAGAGGAACGGGTGGCAAATCACCGGACACAAAATCAGGGTTCGAGGAACCGACAGAGTCCATCTGTGTTGAGCTAGACGCAGTAGGGAACGAACTTTGAGGCGAATGGGACGAAGAATAATCCTTTTGCGTAAGACCCGACGACATTTCTACATCGCATGTGATGGGTTGTTTCTTCTTTCTTCTCTTCCTCTTTTTGTCCCTGTCCGAATTACCTCGGCTGGGTTCCGCTTTGGGTTTCTTGGCACTCGGCGTAAATGCACCAGGAGAGGACGTGCGTTTTCGAGAAGACGCGGGATCAGAGGGAGTAACGCGTCGTGTCGGGGTAGGACATCTTTCCATGGGTTGCTTACGGTAACGCGTTGGTGTCGCCCCTCCTTTAATTGAACTAATTTCACGTGACTGGAACCGTCGGATTCATTGCCACACTCTCACCTTCACATATCGGAATGTCTCTCCACCTCCCTCTCCATGCCACCGTTAGACCCTCCTTTCACCGCCCAGGAGCGTCCCGCTTCACGCGTGGCGTTCTGTCCCGTTTCTCAAAGGCTGATACTTTCCCGAGTAATTTGCCCCCAGTCGATCTGCCTCATGCTCACCCTTCACGACTCAAGGTTGCGTCAGTCTCCGGGTCCTCCTCCCAAACAACACATGACATTCTTCCCCTCCCTGCTCTCTCTGCGTCATCCCGCCCACACCTATGCACCAATCCCATCTTGGCGTTCTTAGAGGAATTGCGCCATTATATCTCCGTTATGTTTCGCTTAGCTCGTGCTGGTGTCGCTGACATTGCTAGCTATCAAGCATTTTGGCTTGGCTCCTATTTTATCTTGAACCTCGTGCTCACCTTGTATAACAAGATCCTTTTGGTCTCGTTCCCATATCCCTATACTCTCACCGCTGTACATGCAATCTTCGGACTTGTCGGCGGTACTTGTCTTCGGTTGCAAAACGTCTATCAACCGAAGTCCCTCTGGGGTTCAGATTATATCCTCCTACTCGCGTTCAGTTTGTTGTACTCTATCAACATCGCTGTTAGCAACGCATCTTTAGACCTTGTTACCGTACCAGTAAGGCTCCTGGCATCTTGCGTATCGACCTTACGCTTAAGCGTACATAAGTTCCACCAGGTGGTCCGTGCTACAACACCGTTTTTTACTATCGTCTTATCATGGCAACTTATCAACGCACATTTCAACCGATATCAACTTTCTTCGATGTTTCTTGTCATCCTTGGCGTTTGTCTTGCTACCTATGGAGATTACTACTTCACGGCTTGGGGTCTCATCCTTACACTCTTTGGAACTGTCCTGGCTGCTCTCAAAACGTTGGCGACACACGAAATCCAGACGGCGGTGATCGTTGCGCGGCCTATCAAAGCACATCCTTGGTTGTATTGCCTTCGTACCCCGTTTGGAGCTGCTACTATATCCCTGGCACCCCTGCCTCGATTTCGCCGCCACCACCTCCAATTGCACCCCCTTGACCTCCTTACACGCCTTTCTCGACTTGCTGCCGTGCAGTGTGTTATCTATGCCTACTTCTTTGGAGAGATGGACTATGTGCGACAGTGGTCTTCGAGGTCTAAGGCAGTGCGGCAAATCATTCTCCTCTCTGGCAATGGTATCATCGCTTGTGCTCTGAACATTGTCAGCTTTGAAGCTAATCGACGGTCGGGAGCCCTTGCCATGGGCGTTGCAGGTCATTCTTTGTTATCAAACCCCCTCACACGTTGCCATACTAAACTACACTTCGGCTAGCTAACGTGAAGCAGGCTCTCACCGTTATCTGTGCAGTTTGGTTCTTCCGCCTCACCATTACCCCTTTGAACGCGCTTGGCATCGCACTTACGCTTCTGGGTGGTGGCTGGTACACAGTAGTTGAATGCAATACAAAGTACGGCTCCCTCCGCAACTGAACCTTTGGTAAAGTACATCTGGTCCCCCATCCGCAATGGAACAAATATGGAAGAGGGTCGGGCAAATGGACAACACTACCTCGTCGTACATCTTTTGGTCTAGGTTCTCTTCGTCGATTTGTCGCTTACCTTTGTTAAATTTCCAATCTAAGCACCACTGTGCGAACGATTGATATCATGAGACGGATAACTCCTTTCAAGTTAACCTTGCGTATGTCACACCTTTCTTACAATTTTCTGCTCGAATGGCCAATTTCAAGCGACTTGCGAAATGGCCGTGTCATTTTCGAAGGCCACACGAACCTGAGGGATACTGAGTTGGTGTTTAAGTGAGGAATTGGCAACTGTCTTGTGTACCTCAGAATAGAACTGGTCATCTTGGATGACCCTTAGGCCGGTCAAGGCCAGTGCCTTGCACACTTCTAGGCAAGCACGGTGTGCTTCAGGCGTAGCTGCCGCAGAGGTAAATGCAGGAGTGTGATTTCCCCCGTTCGGTTCTGTAGGAATGGCTACAAGTGTGAGAGGTATTCAGTTTCGGTCCTTGAACCGGAAAGAACGACATACAAAATCCGGGGTGGATGGACGGTAACGCTACAGGAAGCTGAACATCTGCAGTACGCACGATCAGGAGGACCCCGCACCGTATGTTATGTTGCCCTAAATCGATACTTAGCTGTGAAGAAACATGATTCTGAGCGGGAACCTTACGAAGTCAGTTGATGCACTGCCAATGCCCCATTCGTGATCTACCGGCCCTATTTTACTTCTAAATATCTGCGAAAAGGTCTCGCCTAATTTTTCGAGTACACGTGTCCTCTCAGTGACCAATGACGAGATGCACCAGAAGGATGTACTCAACCCAAAGCTTTGTTTTGCCGCAGATCATACATGGGAGTCCCCATACCAGTAATCTCAACGTTGCATCCTGTGGCTAGTGCAGAGGCTCTTCCGGAGCATTTTAAACGCCCCGACTGAGAAAGCTGCGGCATCAGACTCACTGGAAGCAGGCACGCACGCGCGGATCTAACTCTTTGACCTCCGCGACGGTAGGAGCGCGAACATACCAGCTGTGCGTTGTCAGGGGAGCAACCAGAAATGAGAGAGCACAGGCCGCACAGCATTTTCGCGTTGTCTGGTATGACTGGAATCCAACAATGACGTTGATACATGCAAGTAGAGAAGGCAGGAAGAACTCACTGTTTGCCGCCCAATCTTTTCCCTCAAAAACACCGTGGATCCGATGAGAAGGCTTTACCTGCTGTCGGAGTAAAGCTACGTTCGTATATGCAGCGACGGCTGCATCTAGCGCATTCTGGCCTTGCCATGGAGAGAGCGCAGCATGTGCTCTGCGTTAGTTGAGACGGTGTCTGACCAAAAGTATCACACCACGTACGTATGACCACGATATTCCACGGACAGACGTTGTAGAGACAACGAGCTACTGAGACTCGCACCATGCTCAGGGCCAGGAGCAGGATGGCACCTGCATAAAGTATAATGAGATGTGGATGTGTGTAGGTTGAACGTTGCCGCACATTAAGCATGCGTGCATATCCTTGTATGCGCCTTTTTCAAGTAGCATAACCTTTCCTTGCCCCCCTTCCTCGGCTGTTATTTTTTTTTGTCTTTAATGTCACACCCACGCCATAGGAGATGTAAAAAATACATACCAGGAGTTCCTAATAAAATGATTTTGCCAGGAATGTCATACTCAATGAGAGCCGCTTTGACGGCAATTGCGACGGCAACTCCTGCTATGGCTATGAGATTGTGACCACAGCCATGACCGATACCAGGTAGGGCATCCATCTCAGAATTCACTCCAAGGACGCGCCCTCCATTCCCATGGGAGAAGGTTGCAACCCAAGCGGTATCGAGATGATAATGTTTTTTCACGTCCCATCCCTTCTTCTCCATGAAAGCAGTTAGGTTATCGTGGGCATACCTACAACCATTGCAGTGTCACTAGTAGCTCACATAGCTACACTGTTCAAGAAGAAACGCACGTTTCTTGAAACTTGAGCTCTGGGTGGCCTGACATAGGACTTGACTGAGCAGAATCATTCTCGTCTTACTGGATGGTCAACGTACTATGTATATCGAGGCTAAGGAGACGAAGCTCATGGTCAAGATTCGAGATCGTTTCCGAGATCGTCTTGTAGATGTCTGGCCGGTAGATGTCAAGGGACCCGTCATATACATCTACATTGCACGGGCGACGATCTGTAGACACATTCTCCGCCCACCAAAATTGAGCATGACCTTTAGTCCCAGATTCCGCGGGCATGACAATACTGAGAGTTGATCGATGATACAATATGCAATGATGGTTTCTGGAGATCGTAACGTAATCAGTAGGCGTCTGTGTTCGCGTCAACACTGATCCCGTCCAAGATCCCGTCGCATGTCTACTAAGGCTGCTTCTTTATTCATAGACAAACACTTAGACCTTCTATCTCAAGAACGTGATGCCGAGATTGGGAGGACTTCACTTGTCTTCTCAAAATGCGGACCGAAACTTCTAGAGCAGAAAGGGCTGGCATTGAATGGTTTGGGGGTATCTAGCATTGGTGTGGGTCTCGGGAATAAAACGTGAGTTCGTATTTCCTTTCTTTCATGCATTAACACACACAATTTTGAGAAGGGTAGGTTAGTCGAATTGGAGCGTCCGTCTGCGTACCATACCATCACTACTCTCCCCCCACATACATTTCGGTGAGAGATCGTTTTTAAGGTCTTTCCTTGCCAGTAAGGTATCGACCATTTAGGCCGGGAGACCTCGCGTCCATCGAGGAGAATCATGTTGTTTCCACTAGAAAATTTAGAAAGTCCGTCAAATCAACCAACGCGTCGGGGGAGGACAAAACGATGCCAGCTGTGGAAGGAGTTGTTTACAAGGTATATCGGTGGCCCGCCACTGGTTTGAATTGATTCACTAGCTTCTTAGGTTTCGGACTCCCGTATTGTTATTGCCGTTGATCCTTCACATTCGGATCTCAGCGACTCTGAACTCCCTGAACGCTGCAGAGTCCTGAAGTTGGCCAACAGTATCACTTACGACAGGTAAGCCTCTTTTGTCGTTTTTACCGTAGCCAATTCAAACAGGCGTGACAGAATGGAAGGCGCATTAAGACAGTTAAAGGACATGATTGGATCACCAAGTCTTTCTGAAGCGGTGGTACGTCTTATTTCTTGGGAGGAAATACCACTTATGCGTTCCGATAAGGGTGTACCTAGGCTGTCTCGACTAATAGAGGTGCTCCTTGGCTTGGCAATGCCTTCGAGGGGTCCCACGATTCACAACATGACTTTTTTCGATAATTCTCTCAATGACAGCCAGAAGGCGGCTGTCATGTTTGCACTTGAATCAGTTGAAGTCGCGTGTATCCACGGTCCTCCTGGTGAAGACTTTTGATACGACTGCGTGCGTTCGTCCTGATATATTCCGAATATTTGCAGGTACTGGAAAAACGCATACACTCATAGAAATTATTAGGCAACTCACCTCAATTACGTTGGTCAACCCAACGACACTGCGCCTACTTATCTGTGGCGCATCGAATTTATCAGTTGATAATATCCTGGAACGGCTTCTGGCGCTACCCGCTCCTTCCCATGGCCTGAGGCTTAGAGTTACGCGCATAGGACACCCTGCGCGTGTCATAGCGCATGAAGGTGCTTTAAATGCTACTTTGGAAACACAAGCAGACAGGTCGGATCAGGTTTGCAGTCTTCACGCTTCGTGCAAAATGCGCTTCACATATCCCTACTAGGCTGCTTTGGTCAAAGACGTGAAGGCTGAACTGGAGACTACCTTGAACGTCCTATCTGGGAAAGGGAAGGGCATAAAAAAGCCTCGCGGTCTAGAGCGAAAAAAGATGTGGGATGAAGTACGTGAATTAAGGAAAGAGTGAGCACCTATCTACAAGTCTTTTTGCCACTTTTATCCTTACGAATATTGCCCATGGACAAGATTCCGACGGAGAGAACGCGGTGTTGTAAGCGCAGTCCTTCAAGAGTCCCAGGTAAGCGGCAATTCGTTCGTTAGGTGTCTTCGCTTATTCTTCAACGTAGGTAGTACTATCTACTTGCCATTCTTCGGGGGGCCACCAGCTTCGTAACCAAGAGTTCGACGTGGTTATTATCGACGAAGCAACTCAGGCACTCGAAGCTGTGAGGCATATTTTTGAATCGTCTGGTAGGCGGTCTTAACACGCATTTCAGGTCTGCTGGGTCCCCATATTCAAGGCAAAGAAGCTCATTCTCGCGGGAGATCCAAAACAACTTCCTCCTACTGTTCTTTCTTTGGGAGGGCACGTTTCTCTGGATCAACATCCCCCGGCATTGAAGGTAGATACACCCGCTAGCACTCCGGGAAATGAGGTCCCTCTCCCACAACCCAACGAAGGTCCTGGCGCTGACGACAGAAAAAACGACCCAGGCCCCGGAAGCCCGTCGGGCGCTGTGATAGAAGCTGATAATGTGCCTGGTGCTCGAACATTTGGCTCGGAGACGGCCCAAGGTTTCTGTTACCGTGGCCTCACCCCGCCTCGCACACTGGAGTTGACCATGTTTGAGAGGCTGGAGACGATGTACGGTCCCGCGATCAAGAGGATGTTAACAGTTCAATACCGGTACGTGGATGTGCCCACTACCAGAACAACTCCATAATCGTGATTGGCCAGGATGCACACAAAGATCGCCGAATTCCCCTCGAAGACCATGTATGGTTCCATGCTCACCACTCACTCCTCTGTCGCTACCCATCTCCTTCACCACTTACCAAATGTTGCGGCATCATCAGAAGAGGACGCTCAAGAAATTCTTGGGACTCCCGTGGTCTTTTTTGACACCGCAGGTTGCGAGTATTTCGAACGTTTGGAAGGCGACAGCGACGAAGGTAGCCGATGCAACGAAAACGAGTCAACTATTGTGAAGAATTGGGTGGCAACTTTGGTGTGCTGTTTAGTTAGCGTCTGCTCCATTACTTTGGGCCTTGATCACGCATGGCAAGCCAGGTCGCGATGGGGGTCAATCCGTCTCAAATTGCGATAATCACACCGTGAGTCTGGCCAATCTTGCCATGATATTGCTGTTGACATCGACACAGGTATCAAGCTCAAGTTTCACTCTTGACTTCCCTCCTTCGCTCGACCCAGGGTCCCGAGCTCGAGATAGGTACGGTGGATGGAATGCAAGGGCGTGAGAAAGAGGCCGTGATCATAAGTTTGGTTAGAAGTAACGACAAGGTAGCCAGATACTTTCTTGCCTCGCCTTGACTGACCGTATCTACTAGCGTGAGGTGGGGTTTCTCAAAGAGGAGCGCAGGCTGAATGGTACGAAAAAATCGGTTGCGTTGGCCACTAGCTTACTTTCCACCTTATAATTAGTGGCCATGACACGAGCGCGACGGCATTTGGTGATTATGAGTTTAAATCCCAAGCACAGCTTTATTCTAAATTTTAATTCAGTGCGTAGTTGGGGATTCGTCCACAGTACAACACGGCAGCAAATATTTGAAGGATTGGCTGATTTGGCTCGAAGAGAACGCGGATGTTCGCTACGCGGGGTTGGACTAACGCTCGCCAAGATAGCAACACCACTGAGAGTATTGGCTCGAAGAGAACGCGGATGTTCGCTACGCGGGGTTGGACTAACGCTCGCCAAGATAGCAACACCACTGAGAGTACTAGCAAGAAAGTATGGTAGGCGGAAAACTGGAATGTACAAAGGCTCTCACTCGACCCAGTTTTTCGAGGGAGATGAATAAGTTACATTGTGTATCGGTGGCTGTTCGTGGGCGTAGCAAATCAATATTCCTCCATATCCGAAAGAGAAGCGTATTCTGAAACCGAGCGTGTGTCCTCGTACTCCGCGACAACCTCCCGCATCGCGTACCTCATGATAGGTGTAGCAGGGAGTACCTTTGGACCAAAAATTTCTTCTTCATCCTGCGCATGAATGAGATCCTGCTCCACGAGGGTGTAGGGCTCTCCGTCCATGCCATCCATCTCTACCGAGTCGCTTACGATCGCCGTACCACTGCTAGACGCGCCTACGTGGTGAACACCGATACTGACACGACGGCTAGTAGGCATGGGCTGCTCAAGTCCCGCTTGTGCCGACGCGCCTTCTTGACTTTCGGAGCCTTCCTTCGTTACGGGGTCCATCCACCGCAGATCGAGGATGCGACCTCGTACCATGCCGTCCACAGCCCGCACACCGAATTCCCGACAGAGCATGAAGTACGGCAAGGAACGTACTCCGGGCTGCGTGAGGCGACTCATGACGCGCAAAAGTTGCAACGCCGTAAAATCTGACACATAGCCTGGCTCTGGAGCGGGAGGCGGGACATGGGGGTTGCGAAGTGGGCCGGTGAGAGGTGAATAAATGGGAAAGCCAGCACCGGACCGCGTAGGAGAAACAGGATTTACGGACTGACGCATCGCGGCAGTAGCGCTGCTCCGGCGACTCCGTGGCTTGTGTTCGGCAGTTTGAGGATTTTGCGCGGTGTGTATGATGTGAAGGTTGAGAAGAGCATGGGCTTGGATAAAGTGGGAGCTTTGGTGTACTGTTAGGGAGAGGGTTTGGTCAAACAAGTACCAGCTCACATCGTTTGTCACTTACTTTCTAGACGCCCGCCAGAGTTAACTGGCGTAAAGAAAACCGTGAACAAAAGGTCACCACAATGCGTGAAACTGCTCACCGTAGTCGGTGACGTAATCCTGAATGTGCACAAGCCGCCCTCCAAAGGCTTCATAGAGTCTCTCAAACTCTAGACCGCTCCTAAGCCGTTCTGGGACTCGAGGTAAAATTCTTTCCTCAAAGAAGATACGCGTCTCTGCTTTTGAGCAATCGCCGATCGTAATAATCTATTGCGGCCCTTGTCAGTGACTCCACGAGGTTGGAGCGTGGCGCACACCTTGCAGTGTTGCATGACATTCAACTGTCTCAGCCATGTTTGATAAAAAGGATCGCTAGTTGCATGAATAACATGGCAGAGTCGATCTTGCTTTGTTAACACGAGCATAGAGTCTAGGAGGGCTTTCATTGCCTCGACAGACTGTATAAGACCCGGCCTGAAAGCGTCATTTAAACGGAACCGAAGAAGACGAGTGAAGAGCATACAGCTTATGAGCTTCATCTAGGAAAAATACTGGCACTCTCTTGACCGGCCTAGTTGATCGTTTCTCCTGAACAGGTCGGGCCTCGGATTGACTTGGTTTGCGTTGAACAAGACGATCACGCGAAGAAGAGCGGAGAGGCCACCATCTAAATGGTCGTGTTCGGCTCTGGTTCGAGACAGGGCTTGAGCGTGCCCTGGGCTCCGGGCTGGGGGCACATTCCGAACGCTCAGGAGGAGAAAACTCCGTGTATTTCAGGAGGGAACTCTGGAAATACTCCGTCAGAAGGTGCAAATAAGGAAAGGCACACGGGTGGAATAGAAGATAACCTGGAAGAGCTCCATGAGTCTGGCAATATCGCTGGTCCGGATTTGACCCGAACCGTTGGCGTCAGATAGCCGACGTTCGACGTTGAGGCGGTCATGCTATATAGGGATTAGACGGGTCAATGAGCACCCAGAAGTGGAGTTGCACCTTGAAACCCCATGCTTCCTTCTCGAAATCTTCGTAGCCCTTCATGTCGGCGATGCAGTTGAAGTATTGCTCCATTTGTTGGCTCAGACTTATGTAAAGACTATCCAAGTCTGCAAAGCCAGCGATTCGGAGATCAAAATGAAGGACATGATACTTGTCGGACGTAAGGAGTTGTCGCAGGAGGGCAGTCTACGTCAAAAGAGGTCTGTATCGGATGAGAGACGTTGTTCAAAATAGAGCAACCTTGCCAACTGAGCTCGCGCCGAAAAGTACGGTAAAGCAAGGCTCTTCTTCCAAGGTACGTCCGACTGCTTGAAGTTCGGCTGGGCGATTGAAGAAGGTTGGAAGACGGGAAAAAGTGTGTGAAGGACGAAGTTGAGCCCGTTCGCGCGATTCAGCTATTTCTCGTCGTGCATCTTCTAGTAGCTGGCGAGACTCGACAAGGGAGCGAAGGGTGGAGGCAGGCTGATAGGTATGGGAAGAGAAAGACATTGTGTTGGCATACATTGAACGACGGTTGGGGTTTACGAAAGGGACGAGTCAAATGTAAGCATGCGATCGAGGGGAACCTACGGGACGTGCGTACGTTTGCGACAACCTGCAGGATCTCGCCTAGGCCAAAGAAGCTTCGCCGCTGACGATGACTAGACGCCAGACTATGACGAGAGGTGCCGGAAGGTGACAGGCGTTGATAGGAGGATTGTGCGGCGCGGGTGTGGAGGCCACGGTGGATTGGCAACGAGACAACGTTCACCGCAGTTGGCTGTGGTGAGTGTGTAAGACTCATGTATGAAGAGCTATAAACGCGAGGCCTTAGGAAGAATGGGGAAACTTGAAGAGATGGCTCGAAGGAGAGGATACGGCGGTACGAGCAAGAAGGAAATTTTCGCGAGCGGAAGCTTTTTCAAACGTGAAGACAAGCACGCTGTCGTCTTCATATTTCGATGAGTTTGACGCGGAACACGCATTTACACGCATATATGCACGCCCAGTGGGTGAGGCAGCGTGAGGCAGCGAGTCAACGTGTTTGTGTCGTGCTTGTCATAGCATCACGTGGCCATCGCTGTCACGGTAGGTTGGGTTGTACACCTAAAACTCAATTGATGGCTGTGACCCTATTAGTCTCCTAGGCGCCCAACTCAGCTCCCTTTCATTGCTTTCCAGCAACTTACACTAAGCTAAATCATGCAGAGAGGCGGTAGAGGTCGAGGTGGCCAAGAACGCGGAAGGGGCGCTCGTGGTTCCAGTCCCAGTGGCGATGGCGGTTACAGGGGCCGCGGGACCCTTCGTGGTGGCTTTGCACCTGGAGGCGGTCGTGGTCGCGGTGGTATCTTCGCCGAGGGTCAACCCGCCGTCGTCGACACTCGGCTCGCTAATTCCGCTGAGGATCGACTTATTCTCTCGTTCAAATCTCTCTCCTTGCGTCAAGATGCCATGCCTCCTCGTCCCGATTATGGGACCAAAGGTCGATACTCCTGACTTCATTCCACTCCGATGGGAGTTGATATCTGTGCAGGAAAACAAATCAAGCTGCGCACCAATTTTTTCCCTGTCCGCGTTCCCAAGGGTCCTCTCTACGAATATGATGTTAGCTGTACCCCTCAAGCCGCCTCTAGTCGCAGAGTCAAGAGGAGGATATTCCAGCTCGCCGAAACATCCGAGGACTGGATCTCAAATGGACTAAAGGGCTGTGTTGCTCACGACTTTAGCGCAAAGCTGATTGCGGCCAAGATCCTACCTCAGCCTCTGACAGTTACCGTCCTTTACTTTGAAGAAGACGACGAACAGAGCGGCAATGATCGGGGAAAGAAAGAATACACATTAACCATCAAATATATACAGCCCATCGAGACCGATAGCCTGCAACAGTAAGCTCAATCCCTCGACTCTTGCCGGCCCTGCTGACGGAATTGCATAGATACCTTGTTGGTCACGCGCAATTCCGAACCTACGACATCTTCCCGGTTATCGCCGCACTGAATCTGATTTTAAGTGCCCATCCAAACCGTACCCAAGAAGGCGGCGGTGTCGTGGTTGGCAGGAACCGGTATTTCTTCCCCTCGGCATCGCCGCCCGTCTCTCTTGGTGGCAGACTTGAGGCTTGGATGGGTTTTTACTCGTCAGTCAGACCTTCGTTCAATCAACTCATGGTCAATGTCAATGTATGTGCGACTGCCTTCTACTCGGAAGGAAATCTAGCCGAGGCAATGGTCGCGTTCGAACAAGCCAGTTTTGGCGCAAGGATGTCCGCGTTTGTGCAGCGCATTCGAATCAAGACTGATCACCTTGGCCACCAGAAGACGGTCAAGCGATTGGCTAAAGTCAACGCTAGGCAACATAAATTCGAGGCGCAAGAACTCGGTGGCACAGTCACCGTCGAGGAATATTTCAGACGCAGTATGTTCCCCCCCTTTCTGTTAGCTAGCTGCCTATCTGATAACCGATTTCCAGAGTACAAAATCAATTTGCGATATCCAAATCTTCCTCTGGTCGATGTGGGGGGGCAGAAGTCTATTCTCCTCCCCCCCGAAGTATGCAGTATCCTTCCTGGCCAACCTTTCCGCGGAAGGTTGCTTGATGAACAGACGGGCGAGATGATCAAGGTCGCTGCCAAAACCCCCAACGTAAATGCCAACGCCATCACGGTCAGCGGACTTCGCGAACTCGGTTTTCTACGTGGTTCCAACGTTTCCCCCATTTTGGACGTGTTCGGGGTCACTATCGGCAACGAAATGGCAGTAGTTCCTGGCCGTATTTTGACCCCTCCCCGTATTCGCTACGGGAAAGGGGAGCAGAGCGTGGACGACAGGGCCAGCTGGAATTTGCGGAATGTTGTCTTTGCAGAAGGCTCCAAGCTCGGCGCGTGGACGGTGCTGGTCATCAAAGATGGCAACCGTAGGGAAGAGTTTGGCGATGCACAAGATCCAGAGTTGCGCGGTGTCATTCAAGGCTTTGCTTCCATGTGCAGAACTTGTGGAATTAGTGTCCCTCAAGCGCCTCCCCTGATTGCTGTGGCCGAGCTTCCGCGAAAGGATCCTCAAGACCCCATCCGAAGTCATGCTATCAATGTTATCCGCAGTGCTCTCATGGCAACGAAGCAAAAGCCCTCTTTTCTGCTGGTCATCCTGTCCAATGGCGACAAACACATTTACTCGGGGTTGAAACATCTGTGCGACGTTTACTTGGATGTTCCCAACGTTTGCGTACAGGCAGGGAAGATACGAAAGGAGCGCGGCCAGTTGCAGTACTACGCCAATGTTGCGCTCAAAGTAAACATGAAGCTTGGTGGTATGAATCACAGTGTGGACGACCCGTCCCTAAGTAAGCTGCGTCAACCTCCCACCATGCTCGTTGGAATGGACGTCACCCACCCGGGACCATCAACGGTCAAGGGAACGCCATCCATTGCTGCAGTTGTGGCAAGCGCAGACCTTCGATTCAGCCAGTATCCGGCAAGCATGCGCATTCAAGAAACGAAAAAGGAGGTTTGTTGGCATTTCTTATCATTGAGAAACACTGTTGTTCACACCCTGTATTAGATGATCACGGACTTGAGGGATATGATGGAAGAGCGTTTACTGGCTTACCGAACCAAGAACAGGGATCTCCCTCAGAGGATCCTCGTCTACCGTGATGGTGTCTCGGAAGTTCGTCGACTAGGTTTTTCGTCCTATTCTGTACTCCGACTGATACGACGTCTGTTCAGGGTCAATTCTCCATTGTCATCGACGACGAAATTTCCAAGATTCGGGCATCCTTCAGGAAGTTTGATACGCCCCAAGGTCCTTATCGCCCAAGGTTGACCGTCGTTGTTTGTGGCAAGAGACATCACACCCGGTTTTATCCCACGGAAGCCACCAGTGCAGATCATAATGGGAACCCCAAACCGGGCACGATCGTTGACCGCGGCGTCACTGCCATTTACGAGTACGACTTTTTCCTCCAAGCTCATGGAGGTTTGCAAGGCACGACTCGCCCAACGCACTACTACGTTGTCTGCAATGAGATGGACTTGAACGCGGACGACCTTCAAAGCCTGACAAATGCCATTAGCTACACCTTTGCTAGGGCCACGAAGGCCGTCAGCCTTGCTGCTCCCGCATACTACGCTGATCTAGCCTGCGAGCGCGGACGGTGCTACCTCCACAAGCTTCTTATGGGGTTCTCCGATACCAATACAACGACGGCCAGTGGCTCCATCAATGAGGAAGACGTGTTCAAGGAGGCCGAGAAACTTTGGAACGGTGGCGTCAAAGGCAAGCTCAAGGAAAGCATGTATTACCTGTGAGAAGTTTAAAAAAAAAACTGTGATGCTAAATTTTCGCGGTCCTGCCGAGTCAGTTGTTGTATGTATCGTAGAAATGTTCTGATCGCTGTTTCGTGTCACCCTTGTTCGTATTTTAACTCCAATATGTCGTGTTTATCAATATAGATTCAGCCCTCTCGTAACCTCCGTCGACTCGCAGTTTGCTTCACCATGCCCCCATCTAGTCCCTCTGCATGATGAGGAGCATCTCGGCCCCAAAACACAAACTAATGACGCAAAAAGGAGGAAATGAAAATTAATCGTAATCTGCTCGACTATCCGTTATGATATGACGCGATGCAAGGCGAACATAATTGCAACTGCATTATCCGGAATCCATCAACGGAGGAGTTGAGAAATGGAACACCACGGGCGGCGCTCCTGGTGGATCTACGCCGACGCACTCGGTGGAGAAGCCCTGGAACCCACCTCACCGCCCACCGCAGTGCGCGGTATCATGCGTACACTGGTGAGGCCACCGACGCGTACCTGGGGTCGATGCACGTTCGCACCGCGCTCGCCCATTTCCGAACCGACCCCAAAGTCCCAAGCCATGTCCCCTTCGATGCGCTCAGCGGGGAGCGATTTGTCTGATGCCTTTGAGACGGTAGAAGGTAATTGCTTCATACGATAACATCTGCGTGATACAAAAGTAGGGTCTTACCGTTTTCTTGTCCAAATGCATTGCCGCGTCGCCTCTCTTTACATTTCTAAGTACCCTTTGCAGACTAGCATAGCTTCCTTGACCACGTACCTTATTACGACGGCCCGAAAATCTCATGCGGGACCTCTTCTGGACCCCTTCTCCATAGGAAATCCGAACAACATCCTTTGACTTGGCGAGGTTTGGGCCCCTGATGACCTTGTACACAATGACTGACGGACGACACGCTCCACTGAAAGGAGGGTTCTGACCCAGATCCGAATGGGGAGTGCTTGGCGAGGGGATGACGAGAGTACATCCTTGCCCTGGAATCACCGTATCGTCCTTGGAAGTAGTCGAGGGCTTAGAAGTGTGTGTCTGTGTTCCTTCTACATGACTCAACTCCTCACGGTCACCGAAATCCAGGGGGGTCAGCATAGAGGGTGTCGGGGTCAAATCTACGGAAGGCGCATCGAACGGCACGTCCTGGGTCGTAGCGCGCAGTGGTATGGCGATACGCTTCGTTCGCTTCGGTACCTTGGGAGATCAACCTATCAGCTGCGACTTGCCAGTTCTCCTCCCCTCCGTTCTTGAACACGTACTGGTGTCTCACTCGGCCCTGAGTCTCCCTGTGCGTGCAAAGCCCTTTTTGAGGATTTCGTCTTGTTAGTGGCGCAACCAGAGCCCAGTCTGTCCCTCCCCCCCAGTGAGCCCGATCGTTCGGCTAACTGATAACGTGGGGGCCCGTGATTCAGCCGAACAGGTGTTCGGGGGCGATCGTCACTTCCGAGTTCATTTAGCCATGGGGACATTGCCGGCTTCGGGGTCGTGAACCCTGTCGCATTAAGAGATCGACCATCATGTAAAGTAATGGCTTCGTCCAGGTTATTCGCATCAACGTTTTGCAGTGCCGATGTGCACAACGGGCTAGCGTGCGGGTGATCGCTATGGGACACTGCTCTGGAATGTTGTGGGCTGGCTGACAGCGGACTCGTTCGCTCGTTTTGTAAACCAGATGTCTGTGACGAAAGGGTGTCTCGGGGGGACGGGTCGCGGTCGGGGGTTTGACTAGGCAAAAATAGAGGGATTTTTGCACAAGAATTCTCAGAGAGATCGCAACAGCCAGCGGAAGAAAAGCTCGGGAATTGACCCAGAAGGACCGGGAAGTCAGAAGCGCCATTATATTGCTGTGAATCTATAGCGGAATCCGCACCCGCTGAGTGGGAGTGGACAACCGACAACCCAGGTGAGACAAAAGAACGCGGAGGGACTTCATACGGTCCAGAAAGATGTCTGGGCACTTGGTTGGTTCCGAAATCAAAGTTTCCCTCTGAAAGTCTAGATCCTATCGCATCGGGGCCACCCTCTGGGCGGAGGTATAGAGAGCGAGGGAGGTGAAGAGGACCCGAGGTAATCGTTGGCTCTGAGCCGGACGAGAACGAAGGTTCCAACTGGTTCGACGGATCCTGGCCAGCCCTCATGGGAGAGACAGATGTCCCGATAAGCAAAGAAATAGGGACACGAACGGGGGGTACAGAAGTGCTGCGTGGAGACCAAGTGCCAGATACATCATTCCCCGACGGAAGACGATCTCGTTGCCGACATGTTTCTAAAACATTTGATGCGGTGAAAGGCAGCGTCCGGGGGTGCGCAACACATGCGACTCTGGAGAGGAGATCACAGGCTGACCAGTTGGGAAACAAGTTTACGGAACGTAAAATACGGAAGGCGAACGAAATGCGAGAAGGTTCGGAATCGAGAGAAGGTTCATAAATCCAGCGGGAGGTTGATAATAAAGATTTACTGTCAGAGAATGGGCACTATGCGAAGGCAGGGATTGAGAGGAGCTACAGATCTGATTCTGATGTGAAGCAATCTTACGACGAAGAAGGGCTCCTCAAAGAGCATTTCGGAAACCGATGATCGTATACGCTCTACAGACACAGCAAGGATGTTGGAAGGATTGGACGAGGAGAGAATATTGAGAAGGTGGGAACAGAGTTCCTCATAGTAAATTCCCTCGATCGATGCGTGGACAAGCGGAACGAGCGCTACAAGTCGTAACCATCGCGAAAAGTCAAGGTGAAGGTCGGTAAAGAAGGCAGAGCAGCCGCCGGGGTACGACAGTTGAGGCGCGATTTGGGACATCGTGAACAAGCAGGCAGGCCTGAGGCTGACTCGCACCAAGTTCGAATGAATTGGAAAGCACGGTCACCTGATTGTGACACGGTAAGTATAACTCTGACAACGGACATAAAAGCCTTGACTCTTCCCTATTGTCACCGGAGAGACCGACATGGAGTTTTCTTGTAAAAAGGAATCAATTCAGGCCTACATTGGTTATGTGCACTAGAATGCTTCAAGAGTCCGCGGCATTCTTCAACCATTCCCCATAGTATTCGCACTCGCTAGGTCCGACCGGGCCCCCTTCTTTGCAAAAATCAAACACAGGGCACCTTCCGCACGGCGCTTCGGACCAACCCAACGCCACGCGTTCTTGGCGTACCGCCCGATACACATATGCACTTCCGAGGACATTGGAGAACGCTACGGGCGAAGACGAGCGCGCGCGGGCTCTTCTCTTGGATAATGAGGACTTGAGATGTTTCCGTGACCCTGAACGCGACGCCGCGCGTTTCGAATGTACTTCAGGACTGCTGCCCGAGGGTGATGAACCGGTTTCTGATTGAGAGTCCGACCCGGACACATTGCTCCTCCCGCCTGACTTTGCCTTCGATCTCGAGGTACTCTTCGACGCGGTTGAGACACGCTTCGGCATGTGCACGTCCTCGTCTTCGCTGCTGTTGTCATCGTCATCCACATTTCGCTTCTTCCGTCTTTTGACATGGCTTCCGCCATCGCTGCCATCTGTTTCAACAGGGTCACGTTTTCTCTTCCCTCGTCTGTCCCCGGACGACCGCGACTTCTTACGCGACTTCTTCCGTGAACGCCTGTCTTCATCCTCAGAGCTCGATGTATCTCCACCACTCACAGCCTTTCTCTTGTCTGCCCGTTTCTTCCTCTTTCGGACTCGGTTGTCTCCCTCCATGGAGGACGTAGTGGAAGACTCATCAGACCCGTCGTCGTCGTCGTCCGCCCACACTGAGGCGCCAAAGGCAGGAAGCTGTGATCATATGAAAGACTTTCAACCAGATAAATAAAACTGGAGATACTAGCGCACCCGTTCAATGTCCCCATCAAGTACCAAAACGTTGAGTAGCATCTCTACATGCTCCTCAGAAAACAGAGTTTCCGTGATCTTGCTCTTGGTCAGAAAGGTGAGTACTTCCTTGGCATTAGGGTAGGAGACACCGGCAGAGACCGGGTACAAAGGCAGCATCGAAGAGGAACGCCCGTCACCGTTTTTATATTTCGGAAGAGTCTGAATTTTGCAGGTCAGGGTCAACCGGAAGGAAGAAGAATAAGTAACTACACACCCGCTCTCTGACAAATCGAAGGCAAGCACTACAGAGCAGCTTAATAAACTCGGTGTCTAATTCGTTGTCTGTGTACCAAGGTCCTCCTGTAAGCTCGACTGAAGGTTCAAGGTGTGCCATCATGTAAATCTTGCGTGTTGGATACTGCGGAGAAAGAAGTCAGGGTGACCAATGGGGTGCAGGACTGTCCGCTGAACCTTGACGCCTTTGACAGACTTGATGAGTTGTTTTTGAACAAGAGACTTCAAACAGCGATCAATCACTGTCTGGTGGAGTTCTGTTTTTGCTTTGAGATGCTTCGTCCATATGCCTAGACGATGCGGACTGAATTGCGTAATTGGAGCCACAAGACGGTCCGAGATCACCTTGATTCGCAGCTGCCTGAATGTGACCCAGAACCATGTTCTCTTCTCCACTCAACCCTTTTTTACTGAACAAAAAAAGTCAGCCAGCATATATCCGGTAAGGGAAGCCGTCATTCGCACGTTTCGAGTTCATTTTTCTGGACGGCACGGTACGAAAGACTTCCATTCGCATCTCTCATCAATTTGAGGAGGCCCTGCAATAGCGTAGTTGAGAAAGACGACACGGGCATGCTCACGCTTCATACGGCTGCTAGGAGGAAATTGATAGCATTCGTGCGTGCATGGGGGTCGGGCGCGAGAGCGTCGATTTCTTTCTGGGAGAGAGACTACAATTCGAGGGACATGAGCCTGGAGAGAGAGGACAAAGAAGAAATACAGCATACCCTTCCCGCCTGAAGAGCGCTCTGATGTAGCCGAGTCTCAAGAGAACTGAGCTTTCTGCTCAAAGATGAGGACTTGGACGACGTCGAAGACGAAGCCATGAATGACGTGCCGGGACAAGCCGGGCCGCTTGGTGGCGGAAGGCGGAAACTAGGCGGAAGCGTCGTTTCGCTGCCGAAACCGGAAGCGCAATTTTTACGACAGGCCATCACGACAGGAGAGCATGGGGGCTCAGAATGACAAAGGACCAAAGACATCTCAAGATACCCTCGCTCCTTACTTTGATGACAGTGCGGCGGCCGTGCGGCGGGCGTTTTCACGGTGGGCCTCCTAATCTTGTTGTAGCACATATATTAATCCAACTCTTATGCTACTTAGCCTCGAAGAAGGCTATATTCATCCAACTGTAGACCTCTTCAATGCGCTGTTCTCAGCACACCCCATTCCCTTTGTATGTGCATTCTTTCCCGCCGTATCGTGTCTGATTCAGACCCACCCCTTCTATATAGGTCTTCTTCTCCATTTTTGTGTCTTTCAGCTTCTTTCCTATCCTCGCGTATATGTATGCTCATCCACTCATCGCCGTTTCATTTCGTGCTAACATTAATATGCTTCTTTTCAGTATCATCTCGTTCGCCACGCTTTCGGTTGCATTAACCGTGGCCCTGTGTCTTGCCTTCATATTTTCGGCTGGTGTTTGCATCTTCCTAGGCAAGTCACCCTTTACGTTCAGGTTACTGCCACAGTCTCAACGTCCGGTCAGGTGGCATCCTCCTTTCTATCCTCGGTCTCACACTACTCCTCTCGGGATTCTTGACTTGCTTCGTGATGTCCACTTACCTCGCCGCGCGTCTCATATCCAATTTGCGTCACTCTGGACGCAATGGTTTTCGTGCTTGGTACCAGGAAGTCACGAGCATGCTGTATCCTTTGTCGCCCCACTTAGCACCTGCGGAGGAGGATCTATACACTTCGCAAGATACTAAAGGATTGACTGGAGGAGAGGCAAAGGACGGTCACGGAATTGACATAGAACCTGTACCCTACGAGCAGTAAGCCTGTGGCACGCTGATTAATCTAACGTGTCCAGGGAAGAGATGCCAACGAAAGTACGCTACCAGCTGGTTTACGTTTTGTATCGTAAAGTTTTTATTACCACTATTCTTCGTCTGTATCTTGCGCAGCGTTACAAGTCATGCAAGGAAACGCAAGGGCTTCTCAGATTACAGATCATAATGAATGTTCCCAATTTTTTTTGTTGCACTGTGAGCGTATTGCGCTACCGCATTTGGCTTTGCGCGGTCTGCCCGTCTTGCGACAAACCGTAGGACAGTCTTTACGTGCGCAACTGTTTAACCATCCGCGCGCTGTAATCCAGTCAGCTTGAAAAACTGAGCGTGGAGATAGGCTTTCTTCGCCAAGGACGATATGGAGAAAAGCCGGCCCATTCTCTTCATGTTGTCCTCATGGCGTTCTGCGCTTGGCCCACATCTTGACCCACATGTTCCATCATGGACTCGGAGCCATAGAGCCAGAGTACCGGACACAACAGATAAGCACCGCCCGTCTCAAACCGCGCGTTTATCAGTGGACGCCTCATGTCGCTCGTCCACTCTCTCAAGTGGTGCCCTGCTAGACCTGATTCCTGGGTGCTGATCCACGCAGCTGACACCTTGATCGTTACTGGTGTCTCGTATGACCCACCCTTGAGGGACGATTCGAATTTTAGCCAGATGTCACGGAAACATTTAATTGGTGTTGGCCTGGCAAACAGGGTGGATACATAGTGCGGTGATCAATCTCAAACACGCGCTGAAGCTGCTCCAGCGCTAGATAGAGCTAGGGGTGATGGATGTAATAAAATCCTTCCATCGGAGACGGTTCGAGTCAAGGTTTGAGCACAGGGTGAGTCGTTACGGAGACAGGGCGCTGTGACGACCACTACGGTACTTCCTTGAAGCTGTGCCGTAGCCTGTAGGTTCATAGCAACTGTAGTACGGGGAACTCAGAAGCACAGCCGCGATGTGGCACCTTGTGCGCCTGAGGCTGTTGGTCACCGGAGCATGTCAACTTCGCCGTCCATTCTAGAGAACAACCGGCACCCTCGACCGCGCCAGTGACCGGATAGTAGGCGGGGCGTTGTGTCAGTGCCAGACAGTGCGCGTGTGAACGTATATCCGGAAATGCGTGTACGGCATGGGTCTTTGTCGCTTCCACAACACTTTGCCAGGGCATCACAACCTGCAAATTCGAGGCTACTACCACAGTAATATTGTTTTCCCGCTTCCATTAGAATGTTCCTCGGGGTACAACAGACAGGAATTAGAATACCTGAATCTGTCAGAGTGACCGTAAAGTATCGAATCGTAAGAGTACAGCAGTATTATAGAGTAGATAGCACTGAGGGAAGTCCATGACATCGACACGCTCCTCACTGTAACCCCCCGTCATCCACCAGTGCCAGCAGGGAAGATAGCGGAGTAATTCCTGTGACACAGATCGGGACGCCGGTCGTTTTGAAGGAGATGTCAAGCGTGAGCGGACTACGTGGCTGGAAGGACATGCACACATGTCACGATCTATGCGATGGAAGATTGGCTTCAGAGGATACAAAAGATGTGTCAGTTGAGCGATCCGGGATGAGGTAAGCAGCACTCACCATAGAGTGAGTATTGACTCGATAATGGATATGTCTGTGAATGGGGTTGTTGATGTTGTTGGTTTTCGTGGTCAACGGGGTTTGCAAAAGGTGCACCCAGCTGACTCAAAGCCGAGTAATCACTCCAGAACCGAGGGTATCCACGACGGCCAAGTGGTGGCTCTTGCTGAGAACTAATGCCAACTCCAGCAGCAGAGTTAGTATTCGAACTGCGAACGGGACCCCTGTCTACAAAACCTGTGCTGTATTGCTGGGGAAGCACGGATGTAGACAAGCTTCCGGAGAAGGAGTTGAGGTTTCCTTCTCCCGGCCACCGATCATATAACGGGAAGAAATTCTGGGAGCCGTTTAAAGTGGGTTCGTGTTGCTGATGCAGCTGGTCATGCACGGCATTCAGCCCTTCCCCTCGAGTCGCTGATTGTAAATCAACGTGATAAATCGATGGATCATCATTGAGGAAATGATCAGCCGTTCGTTTCTGCGCCTTGATAGGACTATTGTCTGTCGTAGGTAGAGAGCAGACGGCGTTCTGGATGTTTGCTTTGCTTCCATGGAGAAGCTCCCAAGCGCGCCCAGCGCTCGGCCATGCCACCGACATGCGCAGGAGCACGTCCATGCATGACGTCAATCCATTCCGCGCCTGCGGGTCATTCGGATAGGCATTAACTGCGAAAATGGACATGGGAATGAGCCCAACGACGCCTGATACAGAAAAACGCACGAGTAGTGACATGCATGATGCTAGCCGTGAAGACGTAATATGAAAGAAACACAGGTGCGCGTCTCACACAAAAGCGCTCTTTGAACATCACTATAATGGATGTGATGCGGTTGGCAGCCTGGACGCAGAGGTCATAATTCTTTTGTGAAAGGACTCGGAGCTCTGGGTCATCGGTATCATCGGATCTTCCGCTGGACATTATTGGACTGTCTACGAGACGTGTTGAGGGACTCACCCTTGTTTTCGGACTTCGTGCGCATATTTCATGCTAAATATTGGCATTAGAAAACGGACCTACCACCGGAAAAAAAATAATACTCACAATGGGCGGTGCAACACTAGGACCACACACCAATATTGCATATGCAACGTCATAAGATATGGGGACGGGGGGTGCGACTTCTTCCAGTTGCTTGGATCAAACCTCAAGTGCTCGGGTAGATCCAGGAGCCATTTATCCAATAATTCCTCGAGGCGTAGTAACTCGGAGTGACGGCCCGGGCTAGGACGAACGGAATAGATATTTTGCACAACTTCGCTGAGGATGTTGGCTGCAAAAGGCGTGTGAGATCAAAACCTGGGCGAACAGGTCACAAGCGTACAAAGCGCGGCAGAGGCATTGAAACATGAAAGGGTACGAATGGGGAAGGGAGCAAATTGGCGAATATCTTCGTCACGCGCCACCAGTTGCCATTCTTCCATTTCCTCGGGCTATGTGAGAGGCTGGCAGTCAGTGATCAACACGCTCAACCACAGGCGGACGGATGTACCTCATCGACACTCGGAAGCTCAGTATCGAAGTCCCGTTCGTAGATGCATAGTGGTCGTCCGATATACGATGACACATACTTGTCCATAATCACACAAGCATACCAGATTCTGCGACGCTCTTGTAACTCGATAGGACTGAACAAAGACACTCCACCGTGCGTCCATTGATCTGCGTTCTTGTGAAGGCCAAGGTCCTGAGCCATGCGGATGGCCATGCCGACGTAGTGCCATGCTTGTGCCATCGCGCCGATTCCAATCTCGCGATACCCCATAAGGAGTAATGCCTGACATGTGGCAGCACGAGAGGACGAATAGGACGAATCCAGAAGTCGTTTGGCCTCCTCTAGATACACATCACCTTCTGGCCACATGGCGGTCTCCGTTGGTGGCTTGTCTCCGTCATGGGTTGATGTGTACCGGGCCGCGACGGAGAACATTGCAAGTAGGAGCAATGACGATATGTTAGGTCGTCGTCGTCCGAAATGTGAGGGGGGAGGGGAGTCAAAATCGCTATTGCCTTGGCGCACAGCGTGCCTAGGACGACGAGTTCAGGATGATCACATGCACGGAAAGAATCAGAAGTCACACCCGCTACGTATCTCCTCCAAGAAGCTCTGTTTGTGAATGAGGGGTAGTGCAGGGTGAACGTATGCGAAGTAGATTCCCAACAGCTCCTCTTGTGTGGCGGAGTCTGGTAAAGAGACGGATTTCTCACTACGCAAGTAGGGATTGTACTCGGACTGCGGCAGAGGTGGCCAGACACGGGCTTTCGGAAAACGCCTGAGAAATGATCAATGGAATCCTACTGCCAATCCCGATATCAGGTGGAAAAAACTCACCATATTCCTCCTTCGTTGCGTCCGTCCACCCGCTCCTTGACGTCTAGCAGGTGCAAGCCACTCGCTTGGCCGTGGAACCGTACTTCCCTCTCTTCATTCAGACTAAGCTGACCAACCTCGCTAACAAGTGCATCCTCTTCGGCACTGCGAGACCTTTCAAGCTCGTCCATAATATCGCTACCCAAGATAGCACTACCCACGGCAGCACCTGCCGGAGATGAGCGTAAGGAAAGGAACGAACCCACAGGAGACTGAGAGCCCATGCGCCGCTGGCGAGAGCGCGGAGGTTCGCTGCTATCCGGCGATCCCGGGTTTCCTATAGTGAGAGACAAGGTAGGGCGGCCAGTACTAAAGGAGGGCTGCGGGGAGGTGCAGTCGGGCGATTGAAAGGTTTGCCCACGAGACGAGGCGAGGGAGGACAAACGGTCGATGAGGCGCTCCTGCCATTCTGTTGATGGACTGGTGAAGCAAATAAATTGAGAAAATGACTTGGGCCAATTTTTTTTAAAAAGAAACGGACTGTGTCGCATGAACGGACGGATTCGGAGGAGAATCAGACTTGGTCTTGACTCCAGCCGGATGCGGCGGCCGCGCCTTTGATGAAGCAGAAGACGATTCAGCCGCTCGAGCCCGTCCTTTCACACCGTACGGAGAGTTGTCGACCCGTTGAATTATTTCATGGGCTAGTGGATCCTGGTGAATGACATCTAGATTGGAACAGGGCTCGCCGAAGAGAAGATAGTTGGAGACAGTGTGCTTTACCTGAGACAGGTCGTCCAACAGGCCTCTTGCACGGGAATCGTTGGCTGCCAGCATAATGCCAACGAGGGCTTCCGTTTGATGCAAACGCGCCTCTATTGCATCGATGTATCCTTTGGGGGGGCCACGTTTGCGCGACGGGCCGAGAAACGTGCAATCTACACAGGTTTGATCAAGCGCAAATGAGTCAGCCCTGAGCTTGGGAAACGAAAGACGGTCGTAAAAATTGGAACGGCGGCGTATAGCAGGAGAGACTCAGACACTGGCAGCGCTTATTAAAATAAGAACGACTATTGTACGACCTGCTAAAGTGGAATATATCTGCGGCTTGAGTGGTGAAGAAACTTACGTGTTCCCAACATGATACAAGCTTTGCAGGGCTCATTTTCAGACGATCTCTCGCACTTGCACTTGGACTTGCGACACTGATCACAGGCTACCCCAAAAAGGTGTATCCGTCGGAACATCTAGAAAAGTAAAATTCTAACATACCTTTACTACTTCTCCTACGGACTGACTTGTCGAGTGCTCTGGACGACAAGCTGGAGTCGTCGTGGAACATATCTACAGCTGAGCTAGACCCAGGGGGTAAATCGCCAAGCTCATCGCCATCGTCATATTCATCCGTCAAGGTAAGGACGGCTGGATCGTCCATAGGTGGTAAGGTGAAGTTAGGTTGGGAACTAGCGGCAGAGCTCGAGTAAGGATTTGCAGAGGAGATTGATGTGTGAGGGTGATGCCATGTGGGGGAAGAGGACGACCTGGGTTGGGACATGAAGTTGAACGAAGGTAAGCTGTGGTCTCCCGTGCCAAAACGAAATTGAGGGGCTGAATCCGGGTACTGGGAACGGGATTGTCGGGTAGATGAGATGGGAATGGACTGAAGAGGTGGCGACTCAGACTTGACGGGAGGATATGCCTGAGGATCATTGAGAGTGGATGGGGACATCTGTCAGAGGAGGGTGTGATACGGGGAAACGGGAACATACCAAGCCTGAATAAAAGAGAATGGACTCGGCTTAGTTTGTTACGAACAACACACACGATCAACTCTCCCCGGGCCCGGCGCGGAATTGGACAGGCCAACGAGTGGGCGAGCAAGCAATATTGACGCCGGGTGGGTCTCGGAGAAGTACGATCGATCGGCAAGTTTGGATACGATGCGATAAAATAAATGTGTGATATGTAATTTAGTGTATGAAGGGCCATCTCAGACTATGATAGGAACATCTCTCCCTACTGGACTACCCTTCTTAACCCACTAGGGCAACCAATTTTCGACCGCAGCCCCATTGCGTCGTATAGCATGTTGCACCTACTCTTTCTTCTCCCTCACGGCGCCTTGCTCCATCCGACTCCGCAGCCCGCACACACATGGTGCTCATCAGAAAAGAAATTGCCGTATATGTCAACAAGTTCGGGCATGCTAGGCGTCTCCCCTCCAAAAAAATCAATGCTATTGGTAATTGCAGATCCCATCTTACAGATCTAGCAGCTTTATTCCGGATCTTGGGCTCCTTCAGTACCCACCTCACGGCGCTCCTGTACACCTCGTTGCGCAAAACTTGAAAACAACCCACGTAACCCTCATTACAGCAGTTCCGGAGAGGCGGTCCAGGCCCCAATCTTATGCGCTTACGGCTACTGTTCGCTCCTCCAATTGGCCAATCTTTTCTTTGGAACCACGTGAGTCACATATGCGGCATCGTGTGTTGTAAGGGCGTCTCCACTAACGCCGTGAGCGACGAGGTGGGATGGTACCAAACCGCACGAGTAGTGACCATTCGCTGCGATCCGAAAGCGACCGACGACGGTAGACGGCTTCGCAAGGGAGGTTCCAGGCCCGTACTCCAGTAGCATCCACCGAGAAAGCTATCTCTACCCAACGACTGTTCAAAACAAGTCATGTATAATTTCTACGTCGTTCAAATGAATGATCGCCGTGCGCCATGAATACGCACGTGACAATGACAACTCCCCGTCAGCGCTCCTTCAGTAGCTCACAGCCCCCAGTTCCCCAACAACCCCTGTACCCGACCCCTGTTCGCTCACACAACTCCTATCTCAAGCTGAGGACGCGCCAAGCTGGGCAGCAACCTAGGCACGTTGCTTCCTTCACTCGGAGCGCATCGGACAAAGACGTAGAGTTCGGCCGCGGACCGACTCGGACATCACCTCCAGAAGATCGGTCTTTCCATCTCTGCCCAGTGCATCATAGCCGTCTTGGGTGCCTGTATTAGGATTTTAGATTACGAAGGGAACGGGTACTCCACTTGTGTGGTGTAGTACCCATTCTCGTAGCTCTGGAAGTGGTTCCACTTGAAGAGGTTCACCGTCTTCGAGGAGGTATTGATACCACTTCCGGCGATATACATTCATACTTTTGGGGTATCGCGGCCGAACAAATTCGAAAGTCCAGCATATCGACACCACAAGACGGAGTTGCTGTCCGACACCTCTGACATACGACTCGAGATGTACTCCAATCCAACCCACCACATGGTGGCTCCGATGAACGCCTGTACGAAGATACAACAGAAGTACTCTTGAAACACCAAACGCTCTTTCGAAACGACCACAGCTTGGACCACAGTCCCAGAATCTGTCCCGGTGAATTATCCCTATCCCTATAGCTAGGCAAAGAAGACCCGGTTATCGTAACTGCCGGTGCATTGAGAAAAAACTAATTAAGTTCCATACCTTCTGTGACACTATCATACAACCTCAGTTCACAACACGGGGGTTGTATCCGTTGTAAGCAACGTCAATTTCCGGGACCGAGCGTCAGGTTGATGGTTACGTCATACCAATAGAAAATTGCGGCCGCCCGTGTGCCTTGACCAAATACAAAGCGACCACCAACTTCACCGCCCTGGTCGAATTCGTTTCGTAATCCTTGAACTTCACACGATCCGCTCTCTCCTCAAGAGTCACGCCTGTCCTACAACATAAGTGTATTCAGACCACCACCTGATTCAGGGTTGGTATGATGCATTCACAGCGCACGTGGAGTAAACCAAACCCTAACCGCGCACCAGAGAGGGTTGCATGGGCCAAATCAAGACAGGATGATCTAGTTCTTGGTATTCGTACTCTGTCCACCGTAGATTCCCGCTGGGCCGCTGAGACGCTTTTCCTTCATTGGGGTTTGATCAAGAGCCATCTTGGTCGTGGTGGGGCGCTGTTCGCCGTCTCCACTCTCGATCGACTAGACCCGGCTGGAGAACACCGTACACGAACGGTGACACAATCTACTGTCATATGTGTGACGTTTTGAGAGTCCGCGAGGCTAGTTCTGTTAGATCTGCGCAGCACTTGGGCCACAAGGGCGACGTCGGGCAAGCAAATTCTTCGCGACATTTGCGGTATGGTATGGTTGCCGTCTACACCGTCACCTTCCGGTACGCAAACAACCACTGCAGGCTTGGAAACAAGATGACCGCACTTCTGACAACTTCTGCAATTGCACGAGGAAAAGAAGATGGTCTCGCTCCCACAGCTAATCTTAGGCATAGGGATTCATTCGTTGTCCGTGCTCGTACTGTATTATACGGCGTTGCGCACGCACTACATGCTGACCGATCAAGGTACTGTGATTGTCGATGCGACTTTCGGTTTTTGAAACAAGCCGACAGGGGCACGCTAATAGTAGGCCCGCAGCAGGGACTATAAACTCGGGGCTTTCGATGAAACAAGGAGAAGCCGGATCGAGCTACGCGGACAACCCACACCAGATGAAAAACATCCGATAGAACGGACGAGAAGGTATTCTGGGTGTAGAAGGCGTGGAATTTCTATTTGCCACTAGGAAGTCATCTAGGAAAGCAAATGACAAGGAGTAGAGTGTACTGCCACAGCCAGCGAAAGCTGATCGGGGAAGTGTACTGTAGCTGTGCTCTGGGAGATATCGGTGCCAGGAACGGACCGATAGTGCGATTGTCGGTTGCGATGTGTATGTGCCGTTAGGTGCGCTGATCGGGGGACTTGGCATGAGGGCCCAAAACGGCGAAATAAAGGCCTTAACAGACGTAAAATATCTCCAACAACCTTGGCTTCTTTCCTTATATGTATGATTTTTCCCCTCATGCCTGATCAAAGGTTTTAGCACGAAAAGCTCACCGCACACCCTATTCTTGCGATTATCAATCGCAGCTTTTTGGGGAAAAAAAAAGGTGAAGAAGAAAAGTCGCAAGACCTGGCTGGTCCATGACGGTGATGCACTGTGCCCGGGAATCGGTCTTTTCAATGGAAAAAGACCCAACTTAGACATAAAATTTGCACAACTGAGTCGCACTTTCAGTCTTTCACGGAGGACAATGGAAGAACACAATTTTAAGTTCTTGCCACCATGTGGAAAACTTTATGCTATTTTCGGTTCTTTTCACACGATGGTGGCTTAGTAAGGTGGATGGTATCACGTGACCGCCAAGGTAAGCGCCGATGGTGTCCGACTGACGCTGCCGTTACTTCACACCACAGTGCTGCTTGCACCTTTGTTGACGTTCTCCTCGTGCCCGTTGCCCTCTCAATGGTTAGCGTCTCCTCATCAAAGCCTGATCATACCGCATCGTCAATTAATACTGCAACAGCCACCGTCACGGACCTGTCGGTCTCCTCACCTCTCTATGGAGCACCCCCAACCGAGGCGGTAACGTTACCGACCGATCGTCGTGGTATCTCCTCATTTTAATGAATACTGTCTTTGAAGCCGCTCGGCGTGGCCAATTTTATCCGAGTACTCATAGTCACGGCGTGCACGAGCGACGGACTGCGATGAGCGGAACATCACTGCATCACCCCTTGATTGTGCGGCCATCAACGCTTAATGTCGCTATCTGCTAGAACAAGGTGCAGAACCGATGCCCTCGGTGGTGACTTTGTCGCCGCCCGCAATGGCTACCTGTATGAGATCTAGTTATTTATAGCCACAAAGCTATTTTACCCTTTACCTCGTCACACACACTTTCATTGCCCCTCTTATACCCCCTTCATCAGCAATCTCTGTCGACGGGCGCGACTCTGCCGGGAGACACCGTCCTTATGTGGGCTGCTAATTAGGATGATGCTCTTCGTTGAACCGTTCCTCAAGGACGATGCAAGTCCCGACTTGCGGGATGATGCTGGTCTCACACCTCTGCATTGGGCCGTCGTACATGGGAACAAGGTCTGCATTCGCCGAGATCCAACGTGAAAAAAAACGAGAGCCGCGCGTCAGATTACGACGCTCGAAGTGTCCAACCTTGGCAAGTACGGCTTTATAGGTAGTGGCGGTGGCCCACTCGCAACACAAATGGGTCGTCACCACATACCAGCGCACAGGGGGGGTCGGACGACTTGCTTTCAGAGAACAACACACCAGCTGGAGGGAGGGCACGCACACGGTCGTGGTCACGGTTATGTCCACACAGATCGGGGTGCGGCACAAACTTCCTGATCAGCTGGTCGGCTTTGACTGCTTCACCTCGGGCTCGCGCGTGTTGGGCACGCCAAACCCTTTCGACGTTGGAGTGGTCGGGTACTCGCGGGACTTTTGGACGCCCGGGCGCGAGCTTGGGGTCGGGTATGACCCATTGTACGAGATCCTCCCTGAGGGATTCCGTGAGGCACGCAGCAGGTGCGAACGCGAGGTGGCGGAGGAGACGAGCATCGGGAGGAAGGTCCATTGTTTGTGGCCGAAGCTAGGTCCCGGTTTTTACATACTTTTTTGTGATCTTATCGTGCATACATTCTATATGTGAAAGTTGAGCTGTCACTCTCGGACACGTACTGTAACCCGCCTTGAGGATGCTTCCGAGCCATTTTAACTGCTCAGGAGGGTGTTTATCCGATTCGTCGCCTCAAGGTTCGTCGTAACTACCAAGAGGTGAATTTAAAGACCATCCCATCTGTCTTTGATATTTTTGGTACTGAAAGTAAAAGATCGCTCTGGGAGCCCACAATCGGGAGATCGCAAACACTTCGCTTTCGATAGTTTCTAGCTCATTTATCGTGTCGTCGATATGCGGACCAGACAGCCCCCCGACATATTTCCTAACAATATCAGAAGGAGCTCGTAATCCTGACCAGAAGTGATGCCACGGCGATACACTGCCAACATCGCAAACGATGTTGAGAATGACACGCTGTGTCCCAGTAGAGCGTTTGTATTGCCTCCAGTCAGACGTGATGACGTTGAATATTGCAATATAAAGCGCGGAGCGGGAGTCCGGTGACGATGAAGTGGACACGGGAATAGCCCGCCCAAGTTGATTTGGCACCCGCTATTGGTATCGTTGGAGTGGGGGGCAGGAATGTATGAGGGTCAGAGGTCCTTATGACTTTGGTTCATGAAAATTCCCTGCATTGGGCCAGTCTAGTTCAGGACATACAGACGAACCCGATTTCGGGTTTACGAAGGATAATGGAGAAAAAGATTCCTTATTTTTGGGCTGCAGTGGCGACAGACAAGAGAGTGATAATGATTCCCGAGTTGGGAACTGCGATTATCCCTTTGGGCGTTGAACTACGCCTGTAGTCCAGCTGAGAACAGAAAGTGTAGGGCGATGTCTCACGTAAAGCAGGGATAGGTAGAAATGGTGCTAGACAAGCACTGCGACGTACATCGTACAATATACTCGGCATAAAGCTGATACACTGGGCGAACGGGTTCCGTACGATCTTGGCGGGTGCAAGACGGGAAATAAAGATAGGGAACATATCACTGGGCGATGCTAATGGCGCCGCAGAAGCACGGGAGAGCATGGGATCATCATGCGAAGTGGATGCCTGAGTCATGGAAAGCCGACAGCAGTCTGAGAACATATGATCAGATGGACGGGGTGAAGCAACATCGAAAAGGACACATGCTTTAGAATGTCATTAAGGTCCATTTTTGCTGCTCGGGTGTTACTGTGTCCAGTCTCCTCTAAAATAGATTCGATCTTCTGCTTCATTTTTATGTCCTCAATCACCTTCGATGGAAAGAAACATTTGGTCATTGAGTACGCAGGACGTCAGAGCCTACCGCATGGAATGAACATACCTTATCCTGCTCCGAACACCATGTCTTCCAGTTCTTCTCAAGCATCTCGGCGACACCCTTAGCTTGGAAGTTTGCGTGCACCGTTTTATTCCGGCGGCTAAATATGATGCGTGTTAGGCCATCAAACTCCTCAAAACGCACAGGGGGTGGAGGATCGATCGGCACGATGCGCACGACCGAGGACTCGACGTTGGGAGGTGGGCGGAAGTTGTTCTTGCCAACATTCATGACGTGGTCGACCTTGGCGTAGAGCTGTACATTCGCAGAGAGACGTGACCAGAGTGTGGTGCCAGGCTGGGCAACAAGCCGCATTGCAAATTCGCGCTGGAACATCAGGATCGCGACACGGAAGAGCGGGCGGTGGGAGAGCAGGCGGAAGACAAGTGGCGACGAGATCTGGTATGGCGTGTTGGATATGCAGACATCGAAATAGGGCAGCTCTGCTTTCACAAAGTCACCAATGATAATCTCGAGCCGTCGCTGCTCGGGCCTGGTGAGAACGAACAAATGAGTGAGCGGAAGAGGACAGGTAAATCGTGGACAGAGTACGCACTTGCCCTGCACACGCTTTGTAAGTTCGGCGGCCATGCGAGGGTCCATCTCCACCACCGTGCAGTGCTTTGCCTTCTCCAGTATCCGTACAGTCAGGTTCCCAGTACCCGGACCAACTTCGAGGACCTTGTCCGTCGGACGGAGGTTGGCCTAGAATGCAGGTTTATATGAAGCCGTAAGTAACAGACGATAAAACGGGGTTCTTGCCTTCTCTACTATTCTATAGAAGCCTCAGCCATTTGCACGTCGTAACCAGAAGACGCGGCGACATACTCCTGGGCGATAGAAGGATTTTTGAGGATGTGTTGACCAAATCGCTCGGTGTTGAAGATCGGATTTCGGACTGAAGATGATGATGGATCTCCATGGCTTTTCGAGGTACCCGACTTTTTCGCTGAGGGCTGGTGGGCCTTTGAGAACCGCTCAGATGTTGCCCTGGGCATGGCGGCAGTCGGGGAGCGGACGCGACCTAGCTTTCGCACGGTTCACTTCACTCCTTGCGCGACTCGTCACTCTCGCTGAAGGCTGCTCACGATGCCTCCCATGTCGTTTGTCGGGGTAGTTACCAAGGCTGGATTTATGAAAAAGACTGCCACAGTCACCGTGTCTCGCTGGGTTATTGATAGAAGAACTGGCAAGGTTGGTGGCGACCAGTCCAATGTTCTCCTGACAGCTCTTCCTTACAACAATTTAATCTTACCTAGCGCATCTCCCGGGACAAGAAATTTCTGGTGCATGATGAGAGAAATCGTGCGTCTGGTTCTACTCGCTGTGGACGGCCACCTTCATCGAAGGCACTCGTACTGATTCTTTCGTTCTTTCGTAGAACTTCGCGTGGAGGATTCTGTTTTGATTCGGAACTGTCCTCCCATCTCTGCGCGAAAACGATTTACATTGGAGAAAGTCGTACGTAGTCCGGAGACTGAGCGAGCTCTTGCACATGCGCCTGCTGTTGCACCCCCTGCCGCGTCACCAACGCCGGTTCCATAACCGAACACACCAAAACGGTGTACAGCTATCCGAAGTGCCACTCAACATACCAGAACTCCCTACACTGGCGAATCCAAGTATGACGATGGATAGAGCGTGCACTTATTTCCGGTTGCCTCTCCCCTTGCACAGTAGATGCCATTTAATATAAATGTACATTTCTGCGACCGACACTTTGCGAAGTTTCCTCATCGTGCCCTGAATCATTTATCAGTTGATTATTGATTGCCATAATCTGGTTGGTGGCTTGGTAAAGCCATATGTGAGTATGATGATGCTCTTGTACTTTGACCGTCAAGATTCATGTCGAAGGCACCTTCTACGGACACAGATCCATGGGACCGCCCGGTTGGTATGAGTGGAGAGCTGGGTGTGATCTCCGCACGTGGGGGGACTAGCATACCAGCTCCTGCACCCACCAGGGCAATCCCCGACGACTGGGACGACGATCCATCGTCCTCCGATGACGAGGATAGCCAGAAGATATGGGAGGACGCGTACGTTGTCCTTCCCTCTGAGTATTGCCCACCTCCCCTTGGCTGAATCGAACACACTACTATAGAAACAAGACGGGTCCGATGCCCGAATTCGTGTTAGCGTCCTCTAGGACAGGACCCACCCCGAACGTAGTGCCACCCGCCTCTGCTTTCCAATCCCCCATTCGCATCTTGAAGCGCTCTCCTCAAAAGAACACGAACGCTAGTCCGTCAGCGTATGCCACTACGGAAACATTTGCCGAGCGATCTGCACGATATAATGCCGCTCGAGAGCGCATCTTTGCCGACGCGAGTGAGGGAAAGGTGGGCGGCGGGGAGGGTGGAGTAGCTTCGTTGGTTATTCGGAATCCCAAAGGTCCTGGGCATAGTCCAGGGCCAAACAGGCGAGGTATGGAAGGCTCCCGTGGCTTTGCGGAAAGAGTTGCGAGTCAGCGCAGCGACCCTTCGACTCTTGAGCGAAAGGAATGAACTTGGATAATAGATCTATCCCCAAGACAAAGATATATAATGAGGTAGTAGCTACTCGAAAACACCCAACCCGTCCACACGATCACCCCCGATTATCCTCTCGGTCAATGCTTCACATCGTACGACGGTGCGTATTCTGTCCAGTATCTCGGCGCAGCTTCTTCTGCTTTGCTCCGCTTCTTCTTCATATAATAGTTCGCCTCGAGGTATATGGAATTGAACCACAGTATATTCGAGGTCGGCCCGCCGTAGTCGCGGTCCCCATATGCTCTCAACATAACAGTCAACGAGCCGCACAGTCGTGAGCAGACCCATTTGTGGGTCACAAAGGAGGCGTGCAAGGGGAGCAACGGGGACGAGCGTCGCTCGACCGATGTACAGTGTGCGCAGGGTGGGGAGGATGGGGAAGAGACCTTTCGTATCTCCAGGGAAGGCGATGTTTGAGAGATGCAGATCCTGCAGCCTTGTCCACGTGCGAAAATGAGTAAAGAGCACGTCAACAACGGGGGCAACGATCTGCATCGTGGTCTCAGGTGCGGAAAGCGACGGAAGCGGGCCCTCTGCGCAACGCACCGCGATAGAAAAATGGTGTGCAGGATCGGGTCCCGTCCATTTGAATCTCTGTGGACTGCCATCCATAGCGGTAGACATGCAGATATCGGGGGTTGGGTAGGAGCAACTCACTTGACAAGCTCCAACGCCGAAAGGTTTTGGTCGTCTGCGTCACCATCGCTCGTGGAGTGCATGCAGAGGTGCAAATCCTCGAGTTCAAGGTTGTCAGACTCCGTGACATCTTGGAATCGAGTGCTTTCGAAGATGCGCCTTATTTGACGGAAAGCACCCTTGCCCACTTCCCCTCCTGAAAGTCTAACAGCGATGCTGCTCGGTTTCCTCAACGTGTCTGACCCCCAGATCATCGGAGGAAAGTGAGCCATCGCAGACGTGGACGAAAAATCTAGGTGCTGATACAAAATCCGTGAAGCAATGGCAAATACGAATTTGTTGAGGACGAGAACATGAGCAGGTATTGGGTGGACTGCGGTAGCAATACCCAGAATTTGTGCCAGTAGTTCTATAGGAAGGCTGAGCAGAATCGAGGTCATCGCGTGTGCTCGGTGGCATATACTACAACGCGCCTAATTGGGAACTCTGTTAACAAATCTCACAAATAAGCCGACTAGTACTAGGGCTTTGTGAGGGATTCATCTCTATAGTCTACACGGCGTCACTGTCACTCTGCAGACCGAGATTCACTCGCTGTCAATGTCGATCTAGCGATCGTGGATGATTAATGGCGAGTTTCTGGTTGTAAAAATATCTCGACTTACAACGTTGGCCATCTTCCCTCTCGCCCTCCCAGCTGCCGCCCGAGTCGACGTTCTCCCAGCAGTGGTTCCAGAGGGTGCGAAATTGAGTGTTGTCTGTTTTGCCTTGGTTGATGTTTGGGTAGGCTTGCTTGTAGGGGCTCTCTTGCTCGTCTTTTGATTGCTGTAAGAGCCCATTAGATCTTGCGGCGAACAAAGGAACTAAATACGAACCTCGATGCCGCCGAGCGATTAGTTCTCTTTGTTGTCTTTGGCACCTCCTCCTCATCCACTTCTTCATCTTCATCGTCATCGTCACTCTCGACCTCCATAAGTACGATACGAATTGTCAGGTGTGGCCCTACTCACTGCAACTTTCCTCCCAGAGCCTGACGCCTTCTTCTTGGCCACGGCCTTCTTCCCTCTGGTTGTCGCACCTTTCTTTGCTAATCGAGGATGGGCTGAATCGGAGTCGAAATCGGAATCTGGCTCGTCGACTTCCATCGCCATTGAATCAACTGACTCGGCGTCGTCCTCATCAGCCCCAGCACGAGCCTTAGCTCTGCCCTTGATGCCCAACGAGATCAGTATAGTTACAACGAGCGATACAGCAGGACGTTCGCGAACCTTCGCTCTCCCCGTCTTCCCTGATCTTTGTTCCTCTACATATTGTTTTTCACGTTCCTCGCGTACCCTTTCGAGCTGGAGCTTCCAGGTGAGTTACGGTTTACATCACACATGCATTTACTCACCACGTCGTCCAAGGTCTCCTCGGGTACTTCGCCACTCGCCTGGACGCCTTTCATAAGGGCCCGTAGAGTGCTCTCCACATGCCTGCGCGCAATCGGTCACGGATTTCCCAAGAGAATCGAACAGAAAACACGTACTTACTGATGGCATGGGGATCGTCCTTTTCCACGAAGATTTGAATCGCGTCCGACATGCCAGCCTCACCAAGCAGTTGCATTTCCTGCGCACGCAAATACTCTTGTACTAGCGAGTGCACCCGGACTCGCCCAGCAGCAAGCTTCTCGAGTCCATCGCCCTCCTCGTCACCTGCTAACTCGGGCTCATCTGCGACAACGCGCCGCGCGGCGGACTTCTTTGCACGATGGAAGACCAAGACGTCGCGTGGATTCGCAATTTTTCCCGCAAATTCTTGGCCAAAGCGGACGGGATTCGACATGCCCGACACGCCGGTCGTGTCAACCTAGACATAAATAAGGTCGTCAGAACGCGATATCGATCAGAGCGTAGTGGGAGATTCAGCAACCTTAAGTCGAACAAGCGGGAGCATACGAGGAAATTCAACCTCGCCATCCTGTACGGCCTGAGCATTGCGTCGGTCCCACACATCATTCGCTTTATCGATCAGCTCCGCCACCTAAAGGAACTCAGGACAAAAAATCACGTCTTTATACCGTGTTGCTTACCCTTAATTTGAGATACTTCGTAACCTCCATCTGATCCGTAACGTCGAAACCTTCCTCCTCTGCGACTTCTGTAAGAAGAATCTCATCCATCACGAATGGGCGAACGGTGCGCAGAGGAATGGGTGTCAATTCGGACCCTTTCCCTTGAATCTTCAGGAGTGCGACGTGTCTTTGGCGAGACTAGTTAGCCGCACGTGAAAAGATGTAAAGAGATACCAATCCGTACTTATCCACCGCCTCACCTTCAGCGAGAGAAGTTGCAACAGACGAACCAGGCTGCGAGATAAAGTATCTCTTCCCCGCGACCGGCTCCGGTCTGACGCGGCAGTCGTGTTCGTGGCCCCAGACGACAAGATCTATGCTGTCATCAAAAAGTCCCTCTGGAACGGATTCTTGTGGCCCGTGTTTAACTCTGAAGACGTTCCGGTCAGAAGATCTGAAAGACTAGAAACGTGATGCTCTTTCCGCACCGATTCTGGTGTAAGAGCAACACGTTGAACCAATCTTCTTTATCCTTCGGCATGTACATCCGAACGCGGTTGCTGCGGAGCTCAAAATGCATCCTTGCATCTTTGACGTTCCCAATTCCATACAGACCAAGGTGTGTGTTGCCCTTGCGGAGTAGCACTGGACGAACGGCGATGCCATCCGCCGGAACGTCACTGAGCGGAAGCTCGACCTTTCCGATGTAATTGACAAGCCCCGCTGCAGATAGCATATCAAGAGCGCAAAGCGCGCCTTCCTGGTAATTGTGATGAGGTGAAGAGATGATATGAGACCGGAAAGGATGGAGTAAATTGAAGCGAGCTGACCGGCCCAGCACCTTGTGGGTCATCATGATTGCCGTGAATCGAGAAAACAGGAATAGCAACGTTGAGATTACTGTCCTCGTAATTGATAGCTGGGAAGCTGTGGACATTACGTTTGAGAAGATAAATTGTTGGAAATGGGACAGTTTGGCGCACGAGTAACCTGCAGCTTTACCCTCATCGGGATTGCTTAAGAGCTCTATCTGAACTGGTTTATCCCCGAGAGTGTATTCTCGCAGAAGGCCCATTACTTGGTACAAGCAGTCGCGAGATGGCCTATTCTCGTGGAAGAGGTCACCAGCGAGGAGGATGAAGTCTACCTGGTAGGTTTAAGAGAATATTAGTGGTGTACGGGGCAGGTGTAACGACCGACATCATTTTTAACAGCAAGCTGCAATATTTCTTTGAAAGTGTTGACCGAATCTTGTCCACGGATGGGATCACGTTCAAGGTACCCAATGTGATTATCGGTCGCAAGCAGGATACGGATAGTATCCTCAGTAACTTAGAGATGTGAGTCGCCGCTTCCTCGCTATATGTGACCTACGTACGTCCGTGTTTAATAGTGGGCGGTGCAGGTGCGAGATCTTCAGACTCGCTCATTGTGGCGGTTCAGTTCCGTGCCTGGAATGGAAGTGCCCGCGTCTCCTATTAAAGTTACTCTACTTCGTTACAAGCGCTCACTCTCATCTCATAACGTCACCTCACACCTCATCTGGACATGTCCGAGACGTCGACGACCAACAGGATACATGTCGTACGTAGAATATCACCTCTATAGAGGTTCCCTGTAGCTCACCCGGCTGCAGGCTGGTACCGTCACTTTCTATCTCGTCGCTGCACTTGCGGTAGGTCTGCTCTCTCTCGGTCATCTCTCATCGGTTTATATCTCTGCTACTTCATAGATGGTAATGATGTATGTCGTTTTCTGCCACGCTTCCCGGTCGCTATTTTACTGACACGGCGCAGTAATAAATGGGTCCTGAACGTCACAACTGCACCGCTTTTCTTCTTGTTCGCCCAATTTATCATCGCCGTCATCCTTTTCTATCTCTGCCATGCGGTCAAGATAATTACCCTCCCCATGATGCATGTAGATATTCCTATCCTAAAAGGTCTCGCCTCAACCGTCATTTTTAATGTCCTAGCATTGAGGTACGTCTTCCGCTCCAATATTTTGGAGCGTTTATTGATATTACCAACTCGTCGAACAGCACGAGCAACTACAGCTTAAAATTTGTCGACGCGTCATTCTATCAGGTTGCGCGCGGCCTTCTCTTGCCGTTTACTATCCTTACCTCATATGTCATGCTCCAAACACGCCCCAGCTTTCGCATCATGTTATCGTGTTCCATTGTTACCTCGGGCTTCTTCACTGGCATCTTCCTAGACAGAACCCAGGTCTCTGCTCTCGGCATTTTCTTCGGTGCCTCAAGTTCCTTGCTGAGTGCACTGCACGCCGCTGTGATGAAACGCGGTTTCGAGGTTGTGGAGGGCAGTGCACTGTCCATGAGCTGGTACTCCAATCTGCTCAGTTCCGTATTACTCGTACCATTCATCATCGTCCTCGGCGAGGGTCCAGCTGTGCTTGACCTCCTTTCTGGGCGCGCGGAGGGGTTCTGGACGTTCGTCATTGGTTCAGTGGCTACCGTGAGTGCTATCTGTCCAACCATTAGAAAGGCTCTGCCTGAAAAATCATGTTTGTCCAGGGCAGTGTCGGCTTTCTGCTCTCCATCGCGAGTGTCCTTTCAATAAAGGTTACATCTCCGATTACGCACATGATTTCATCTGCTATTCGTGGTGTAGCAGCATCCTTTCTTGGTGTCGCGCTATTCGGTGACATATTGACATCGTGAGTAAAGATGTGATACTCAAGGATCGTCTTAAGACTGATATTGCTGATGCAGAGGTCGTATGTGGGCGATCCTAATCATTCTCGGCGGGTCCATATATTACACCTGGATTAAACATATTGAATCCCTCGCTCCTGTGCCACCGTCGCGGCAATATGAACAGGTAGCGATGGAAGAGCTCGAGGAAGGCATTGATAAGGAGCAAATCAAAGCTTAAAGTACACAATACATAGCACGAGATATATAGCGTAGATATTATAGACAGTGACGATGGAGCGCGGATTAGACTAGACTAGACGAGACGAGACACTTTTCCCATAGACTAGACACTAGACACTTCAGATCTTCAGATGCCACTGGGCCCGGGAATCGGTCTTTCAGTGAAAAAAATCAACTTGGACATCACATTCGCACAACTGAGAGACTTTGAGTACTTGAGTCTTTCATGGAGAGGACCTTGGAGAGGACAATAATAGGGACTTTGTTCTTGCCACCATGTGGGTATTTTCCGCCAATTCCCGGACCAGTGCACCCGGACCAGTGCACTTACTACAGAACTAGTACTATCACGTAATGTATCGTGAGGAGTGCTTATTTCTACTCTTCCCAAGACCGAGACTGCGACGACGACGATGATTTTTGATCGAAAAACCATCGCTAGTGAAGCATATGCTCTCGCAGAGTCTAAAGAGCCTATCGCTCCTCTCGTCAAGGAAGCACTCGATGTCATTGATAACGCCCTTGACGAATACGGGTGCGCTCTTATCTAGGCCTCACTTTCTATCCATTTACTAATTGTTGACCCGGTAGCCCGAATAAAGTTTCTTTGAGTTTTAATGGTGGCAAGGACTGTACGCGCCCGTCTTACGAGTATCGACCCTAGATAGTGATCCGAATTGCGCAGGCACTGTTCTCCTCCACCTTTATGCCGCCGCCCTCGCTAAGCGCAACGTCGATCCTTCAACCCCCGCACTCTATATCCCCGTTCCGTCGCCTTTCCCTGCACTCGAGGCCTTTATTTCCAGTGCTCCACGCGCGTACAACTTGTCTGTCTTCACTTGTGCTACGTCTTCCCCGACCGCAACTTCGGTCGAGTCACCGACAGCAGGTGATGACGTACAGACCAACGGCGCTGATAGTATGCGTGGGGCTCTAGAGTTATATCGTGCGCGTTTTCCTACGGTAGAGGCCATTCTTGTTGGCACACGGCGGGCGGACCCACATGGAGGTATGCATTTCCTCTTCCTGCCTGCCGGTGTTTCACTGAGAAATGAATAGCTACACTGGACTTTCGCGTCAAGACCGACCCTGACTGGCCACCTTTCATGCGTGTAAACCCGATCATCAACTGGGGCTATCCGGACGTGTGGACATTCCTCCGCAGACTCAAAGTGCCATATTGCTCTTTGTACGACGAAGGGTGAGTATATTTTTCCTCCCTCGATTGTTCTCCCATGTTCCGCCTACTACCCCTAGATATACCTCTCTTGGTTCCACCTACAACACCTTCCGAAATCCAGCGCTCCTCGTAGCTGACGGGTCTTCTCTACGGGCATCATCACGTGAGCATAAATCCGCGCCGGTATATAATTTGACTCGATCACGGTGTGCCCCTTTTCAGCCTCTGCCCTCAACTTACCCAACGTCATTCCGAACAACCCCGTCGTAGCAGCAAACATGACCACGCAGCCTATTTCCGATAGCTCGGACACTCCCGTCGTATTTGACCCCAAACCACCCTACTGCGCCGACGGCGACCCCAAGGTCGTCCTTGTTCGCAAACCTTCGTCCGGACAAGGCGACCTCCCAGAACTCACGAGCTTGCAAATAATTGCCAGCGATCCTGAGACTGCTTGTGGGATTCCCGTCCAACAAACAGTCAAACGGTTTGAAGTGGAGGTGGCACGAGATGAGTTGGTTGGTGACGCAGCTACGGCAGACGCTCCGGCTCCCCACTGTACCCCAAACAAAGATGCCAGCCTGCCCGCACCGACCCCTCGCTATCGTCCCGCGTACGAACTAGCCGATGGTACGCACGAGCGACTGGGTAGGAGCACACACCCGCCTGTGCTGAAATCATAGCCTTGTTTAGCTGGTGTTGTTTTGAGACGATAGATGTCAGAAATGTGTATAACAGTTTCGGCCATCAGGCTCGCTACGTTTTGGTTTCTTTTGAGCCCCTTACAATTACTCCCTAGGGCTGCGGAACCTTGAGTAGGTTTAGTCCTAGCCCATCGATGTCCTCTTAGCATTTATCTTCGAGTATGATCAATCAATCCCTTCTTCTGAGCATCACTTCGAGGGAATGCGGGCATGGCCCCAGCTTGGGTTCTTTTATTGCATCAGACCTTTGACCTTCGCAAAAGCAGCGCTTCCGGCGTGCGCAACGACAGATAGGAGTCCCTCGACGAGACTACAAACATAACGGGATATTTAAATCTGACACTTGTTACCAATTAATTCGTCGCTCTTTGATGCCATTCGCGGTGCAACCAATGCTCGTAACCGGCTTCCAACGTACGTCTTGACGCTTCAAAGTTGCTTGAGCAGAGAACAAAGCAGCAACGAAACTGACATCCACACATCAATACCATACTGTCGGCACTCCTTTCCCGTGTCCGTCCGATACGTTCGTGGTGTTCGCCATGCGCGGTGTTCTCACTCTCAGAATGAGGGACCCGCATTCGGGGATGAACGGCAAGTTTGGCTTCCTTCTTACAGCAAGACTTGTCTAGCGACCACTGTTTTCAACATCGCCCCTACCATTTACGGTGATACTCTCATAGGTCAGTTCCGGCGAGGGTGAGAGAATGAACGCGCATGGGTCCGAGAGTGACCAACACGTGCTTCGAGGCAAGGGGTACAGTAATTGCCTCTGTGAGCGTTTCTCACCCCTACCCCTCATCGATGATCTCGTCTCCAGCTAACCGATGTTTAATATACGCGTTGGCCTAGCAGCCCCACACCCTGTCGTCAGTCGTTCCTGTACCTGGTCCCTCATTCATACGATGATTGGTTGTACCACCAACGAAGTGTGCAAGTGCGAAAGTCTGCTTGACACATGTGGGAATCCCTGTTTCCAGTCTCGTCATGAAAGAGGAGGAAACACGGAGCTCACCTATACCATAACGTCGAAGAATAGCTCTCGGAAGGCCCAAAACGTTGACAGCGCACAGTAGTACTTTTGGAGATAACCAATAACCAAAGAGCTTAAAGTTGTCCAAGGCCGACACATGTACGCTCCAGCCAGTCACATTTATGACTTTGCTATTGTGCTAACTTATCTGAGAGATATTTATGTTAGGATCCGAGACGGATCCATTCCGTCGCGGTGCGCAAGCAGACCACTTTGTCATAGATAAGGGCTGCGCCATCAAGAATAAACTATTGGCCAGTACTTCGGGACTAGAGACCTAAATGACCTGTATTCCGTACAGCGTGCATGTGATGCCCGACGTCCGGGAGACTTGACGACGACAATGGGAGCTCAAACATGTAAGGGAGAGCCAACAGCGGAATACCAAAAACTGAGACCGAGGTTACTCTCATCCTTGCCGCAAAGCAAAGAGGGACGACATGTCTATTTAAAAAAAAAACAAGGAACCCAGGGGTCCTTGCGACCGGAGGCTACGTTCTGTGCACACTCTCAAACTGCCCGCGACGTCATTGCAGAAAGCGGTACGTATCACCTCCTCTTATCTAAGGCACTTGAAGGCACGTCCTTTACGAACCTCTGATCCAAATGCATCATGATGTGGTGACGGGATTAAAGGGTGACAAGTCAACGAGCAAAAAGGGGTCTCGGATGTGAACGGAACGAGAAGAGCTTTCGAATGCAGCCCTGGGAGGGACATCGGCTTCGAACTTGAATTTTTGCGTGGTGGCACGGGTTAGCTGTTCTTGGTGTAGTAAGTGCACCTCCGCACCGTGGTGCCGTTGCACGATCATTCGAGGCTAGCGTCGTTCGAACACGGCGGCGCCTGTGCCAGTGGGCGTCCGATTAGAAATGGTAAGAACCATGAACAATGAATCGAAGGCGCTCTCGGAGGCGAAATGTTGTTAATACAGTACGAACTTCTCGCTTATAACGGGATCATTCATTGCCATTGCCGCGGGGTGCCAGTGAGTAAGTCACACTACGACCGCCAAAGGCTTGATTTCCCCTTGTAAACGCTAGGTGCCCTCGCTGACTGGTGACCACGCGCCCTTTTTTTTTTTTTTTCTCTTCGCGGCAAATTTTTGTGATCGTTTGTTCGTATGGAAAAGGTTAGGTTAGGTTGGCCACTTGATCGCGGTGGCAGGGCCAAGTTCAGAAGGCTGACAGCGACAATCGCGGTGCTCTGGTGATCGTCGGTATCTGGATCCGAAATGTGGCGAGTGCTACAGCTGTCTGGCTGGTTGGTAATAATGATTATATTCCACACTACCGATTTGATGCATCGAAGTCGCCGGTCAGCGCTTCAGCTGGCACTGGCACCGGCACCGGCGGTTGGCGTGGTGAACGCCACGACCTAGGATCCGGAGGAGCGTCTAAATTAGGCGCCGGAAGGGTGTGTCTGCCATTGGAACTCGTGATCGAGACGAGCACAGCGACTGAAGATGCTAATTGGAGATGTTCCTCAACCCACGACGACGACGGGCATCAAAGAAAGCATAATCTAAGCTGACAATTTGTGGCGACCGAGTAGCAACCCTTGCACTAGCGTGGCCAGGCGCCGCCACTGGAACAAACTCATCCATCACGAACAATTCCGGGTCACAAGTGTCAACGCTGTGTTTCGGTCCCTCCAAATATGGCCCATTTTCCCTTCCCTAATATCGTCGTGCCATTAAATATTTCGCCATTTCCACGTCCCGTCTACCAACTCCCACACTCTTCTTCCCATGGCAATCGAAACCTCCCACTCGGTCATCCTCGTCACCGGCGGCACTGGTCTCGTCGGTTACGCAATACAACATGTCATCAACTCTGAGCCGCTAGGCTCAAGATTTGGAAGACGGGCGGGCGAGACGTGGGTGTTTATTGGATCCAAAGATGCTGATCTACGGTACGCTCAGGCTGCCCGCCGCGGGGCTCTTCTTACACCCCTTTGCGCCTCTAATTTACTAAAATACCACAGAGACCTAGAGCAAGCAAGAATGATCTTCGACAAGTATAAACCTACACATGTTATTCACCTCGCAGCACTCGGTACGTCGTGTATCTGCGCATCACTCTGTGTCGTTTAGACATCCCGCCTGACACTCACCTGTAGTCGGTGGCCTATATCGAAATATGCGATACAAGGTAGGCGAGCGCGCCTGGGTCCTCCACAGAGTCAAACGCTAATTTTTTGCTCGCAACTACAGCTCTCCTTTCTGCGTGACAATACGCTAATCAACGACAACGTGCTCCGTTGCGCGCACGAGATCGGAGTGTCCAAAGTGATTTCGTGTCTGTCGACCTGCGTCTTCCCAGATAACGTCACGTACCCTCTCGACGAGTCCAAGATTCATCTCGGGCCACCCCACG
>WNGR01000127.1_pt1 | contig 72397 bp, 85 predicted proteins | sample 5407581 | NCBI WGS metagenome assembly WNGR01 (sample SAMN13153383, study PRJNA577476) | soil metagenome | isolation source: 80 cm soil or saprolite under Garry oak tree replicate 2 | place: USA:California | collected 2016-06-15
GGTGATGCCTGGCGATAACGTTACGCTGGAAATCGAGCTGATTACCCCCGTGGCCATGGAAAAGGGTCTGCGCTTCGCGATTCGCGAAGGCGGCCGCACCGTGGGCGCCGGTACGATCTCGGAAATCCTGTAAGAAATCAGGCGGGCGTTGCATTCAAGCGGCGCCCGCAACTTTCACGTTGCAATGTATCTAGAGAAGTCGCGGCGACTATAAGACCGCACGATCTTTGAGGGTTAATACAGTGATTGGCAAAGAAAGAATCCGCATCCGGTTGAAAGCATACGATTATCGCGTTCTGGACCAGTCAACCGGCGAAATCGTCGAAACAGCGCGCCGCACTGGCGCACAGATTGCCGGCCCGATCCCATTGCCGACGGTCAAGAACAAGTATTGCGTTCTGCGCTCGCCCCACGTCGATAAAAAGTCGCGAGAACAGTTCGAAATTCGCACTCACAAGCGTCTTCTTGATATTCTGGAACCGACGCAGCAGACAGTCGACGCACTAATGAAGCTCGATCTTCCCGCCGGTGTCGACGTTGAAATCAAGGCTTACGGTAAAGAACATAAATAAGTGGCTCCGCGCTAAGCGCGAAGTCCTCACAGTGCCCGGCGCGATCTCCTGCGCGGGCATGATGGAGAAAAGAAGATGTCGGTTAACGGAATTCTAGGCAGAAAAGTTGGGATGACTCAGTTGTTCGATGACAAGGGCGATGTTCGCCCCGTCACCGTGCTGCAGGCAGGTCCCTGTGTGATTACTCAGCTTAAGACCGCATTGACGGACGGCTATGACGCCGCCCAGATTGGCTTGGTTGAGTTTGTGAAGGACTCGCGTCTGACGAAGGCGATGAAGGGCCACTTTGAAAAGCATAATCTTCCCCCGGTGAAGTTCATTAAGGAAGTAGCCGTGGTGGAAGACGGAGAGGGCGCTGACTGGAGTGTGAAGGTTGGCGACAAGGTCCTGGTCGATTTGTTTGACGGCACGAAGTTCGTGGACATCGCTGGCACGAGCAAGGGACGCGGCTTTGCGGGCGTTGTAAAGCGCCACAAGTTTGCGGGCGGTCCGGGCGCTCACGGCCACATGTTCCAGGTGCAGGGCTCGATCGGCGCCTCGTCGTTCCCGTCTCGCGTCTTCCCAGGCACTCGCATGAGCGGCCACATGGGAGACGTCACGGTAACCGTGCGCAACCTGCGCGTTCTGGGCGTTGACAAGGAAGAAAACCTGTTGGTGGTAGAAGGCGCGGTGCCGGGTGCGAGAAATGGCTACCTGGTAATCAGCAAAGCCAAGAAGCCGCCGAGAGAGCGCCGTGGATTTAGCGGCGAGGGTACGGCCATCAACCCATTGAAGGCCTCCAAGCGCGCCGCTAAGGGCAAGTAACAACGGCTTCCCCGCTGGAAATTGCCAGCGGGGAGCTTCTGTTTCATTCACGATTCTTCCGCGGCCACACATTGACGGAAGAACTTTAGGGCCCGCCGAAGATGCGGTCCAAGCAAAGGATACGAAATGGCAAGCATTGATGTGTTGAACCTGGCCGGCCAGAAAGTGGGATCGTTCGAACTCGCCGATGAAGTATTTGGCGCAGTGAACGAGGACCTGCTCTGGGAATCCGTCCAGCACTATCGTGCGGCTCTGCGAGCCGGTACGCATGCCACCAAGAACCGCAAGCTGGTTTCTGGTTCTGGCAAGAAGCTTTGGCGGCAGAAGGGTACGGGCCGCGCCCGCGTGGGCAGCGTCCGTTCGCCAATCTGGCGTCATGGCGGCACGGTCCACGGACCCCAGCCCCGCTCCTATGATTACGCCTTCCCTCGCAAGAAGCTGTTGGGCGCACTGCGCTCGGCTCTTGCAGCGAAGTTTCAGGACGGCAATCTGGTTGTGATCGACACGCTCGAACTGAAGGAAGCCAAGACCAAGACGTTCCGTCAGGCCCTGACCGGGTTGAAGTTCAACAAGACCGCGCTGGTTGTCGAAGCTGGCGCGAATCTGAATCCGAACCTGGAGCTTTCAACCCGCAACATCGCGGGCGTTGAAATGCTGTACGGTCCCGAGGTTCATCCTTATCACCTGCTTCGCCACGAACTGGCTGTGTTCTCGCAGGCAGCGCTGGAAAAGCTGCAGAGTTCGCTGAAGGCCTCGGCCCCGAAGCGTAAGGCGGAGGTGGAGAATGTCTAAGTCCCCTTACCAGATCGTCCGTAAGCCCGTCATCACGGAAAAGGGATTGGGTGTCAAGGAAACCGAGAACACTCTGGTGTTCCAGGTAGCTGCAGATGCCACGAAGACGGAAATCAAGGAAGCCGTGCAGAAGGCCTTCAAAGTGAAGGTCGCCGGCGTCCGAACTGCCAACTTCCTGGGTAAGGAGCGCCGCCGTGGCAAGTTCACCGGCTTCCGTCCTGATTGGAAGAAGGCCTATGTACGGCTTGCCGAGGGCGAAAAGATGCCCGAGTACGCGCAGAACCTGTAATCACTGCGTGGCATAAGTCGTAAGCGGTCGCGAATTGAAACGCGACGCCGCCGGATGGGAGAACGAAACCCTATCTGTCCGGCTAAAGCGATCCCGCCAGAGTATCGGCCGGGATCTGGAAGAGAAGAACTATGGCGATCAAGACTTACAGACCGATCACTCCGACACTGCGTTTCAAGACCTCGCAGGTCAACGACGATCTGACAACGAATCGGCCGCATAAGCCGCTGACTGAACCGAAGAAGCGCACGGGCGGTCGTCGCAATTCTGGCGACCTGACCATCTGGCATCACGGTGGCGGACACAAGCGCAAGATTCGCGTGATCGATTTCAAGCGCGACAAACAGGGAATTCCTGCCACCGTCGCAACAATCGAGTACGATCCGAACCGTTCGGCTCGTATCGCGCTGCTCAGCTACGCCGATGGCGAGAAGCGCTACATCCTTCAGCCTGTTGGCTTGAAGGTGGGCGCGAAGATCATCAGCGGTCCTGAAGCCGACATCCTGGTGGGCAATGCTCTTCCGCTGAAGAACATTCCGGCCGGTACTATCGTGCACAACATTGAGCTGAAGCCCGGCAAGGGCGCGCAGATGGCGCGTTCGGCTGGAGCGCAGGCGCAGTTGGTGGCCAAAGAGGGCGAGTACGCCCTGTTGAAGCTGCCTTCCGGCGAAACCCGCAAGGTCCTTGTGGACTGCATGGCGACGGTTGGACAGGTTGGAAACACCGATCACGAGAACATCTCGCTGGGTAAAGCAGGCCGCAGCCGTTGGCTGGGCATCAAGCCGACCAATCGCGGTGTTGTTATGAACCCGGTAGATCACCCGCATGGTGGTGGTGAAGGTAAAACCTCCGGCGGCCGTCACCCGGTCACTCCGTGGGGGCAGCCTACGCGTGGCTACAAGACCCGCAACAACAAACGGACCGACAAGTTCATCGTGTCGCGTCGCGGCAAGTAGGGAAGGAAATCAATGGCACGTTCTACGAAAAAAGGGCCGTTTGTAGACTCGCACCTGATCGTAAAGATCGAGGGGATGAACGCGCGAAGCGAAAAGAAGGTGCTGCGCACCTGGTCGCGTCGTTCCACCATCACTCCGGAGATGCTGGGCCATACCATTGCGGTACACAACGGGCGCAAGTTCATTCCCGTGTATGTATCGGAAAACATGGTTGGGCACAAGCTCGGCGAATTCAGCTTCACCCGTACCTTTAAAGGTCACTCGGTGAAGGCCGCTGCGGAAACCTCGGCGAAGCCGGCGAGATAGTCGCAGGCTCGATCCGGTTCACTGGTTTGTGAAAGTATGGGCGTCCTTGAAGGATGTCCGCGAATGAGACCTGAAGGGAAGAGAACATGGAATTCACAGCGAAAGCCCGGTATATGCGGGTATCTCCGCAGAAGGCGCGCCTGGTGCTCGGCCTGATCAAGGGCAAGCGCGTCGAAGCGGCGCTGAACACGTTGGCGTTCACCAATAAAGGTATCGCCCCCGCGGTTCTGAAGCTGCTGCGCTCGGCCGTGGAAAATGCCAATTACCTTAGCGCCGAAAAGGGCCTCGATGTCGATCTGGACAATTTGTATGTCAAGAACGCCATCGCGAACGAAGGTCCGCGTATGAAGCGCATTCGTCCGGCTCCGATGGGCCGTGCGTATCGCTACCAGCGTCGCATGGCGCACATCGAAATTGAGCTGGCCGAGAAGAACAAGGCCGTAGCCTCGACCGATGCCGAAACGACGACAGTAGCGCCGGCCAAGAAGGCCGTTCGCAAGCCTGCAGTCAAGAAGGCCGCCGCCAAGAAGACAGTTGCCAAGAAAACGGCGCCGAAAAAGGCAAAGAAGTAGGCAATCCGCTCCGGCGGAGCACAGGTTCACTGGATCGTGAAGGATCCAATTCAGCGGCGGCGCCAGGGCTTAGGCCCGAGTAAGCTGTCGGCAGAGAGACGAAGCAATTATGGGACAGAAAGTCCATCCTTACGGATTCCGACTCGGCTACACCAAGCCGTGGAAGTCGCGCTGGTACATGGATCGCGACTATGACAAGTTCCTGATCGAGGACATCAAGCTGAAGGCAGAGCTGAAAGATAAGCTCAAGTCGGCAGGTGTCAGCTCGATTGAAATCGAACGTCCGGGCAACAAGCTGCGGATCATCATTCGCACGGCTCGTCCGGGCATCATCATTGGCCGCAAAGGCGCCGAGATCGACAAGCTCAAGGCCGATCTGCAGAAGCGGACCAATCGCGACGTGTTCGTGGATATTTTGGAAGTCCACAAGCCGGAACTCGACGCTCAGCTCGTAGCAGAGTCGATTGCGCTGCAGTTGGAAAAGCGCGTTGGCTTCCGCCGCGCGATGCGCAAGAGCGTGGACAGTGCATTGCGCTTCGGCTGCAAAGGCATCAAGGTTCGCGTATCGGGCCGACTGAATGGTAACGAAATCGCCCGCTCCGAGTGGTATCTGCAGGGTCGCCTGCCGTTGCACACTCTGCGCGCCGATATCGATTACGGTTTTGCCGAAGCTCACACGACCTACGGACTCATCGGTGTGAAGACCTGGGTTTACAAAGGCGAAATCCTTCCCCAGAAACGCCGCGAGCCGCAGACCGCGACCGCTGGACTTTAAGCAAGCGAGCCGGACGAGTTCTTCCAGACGCCAGTTCCTGGAAGAATATTGGTGGATCCGGCAGGCGCACTCGTAGTGTGGGTGGCCAGAACTCGAAACTGGCAATTGGAAACTGCTTATGTTGATGCCGAAGAAAGTCAAGTACCGCAAGCAGCAACGCGGTCGTATGTGCGGCAAAGCCTGGCGCGGCTCCGAGTTGGCGTTCGGCGATTTTGGCCTGAAGGTCATGGAGCCGGGTTGGATCACCGACCGTCAGATTGAAGCGGCCCGTGTGGCAATGACCCGTTTCATCAAGCGCGGCGGCAAGATCTGGATCCGCGTGTTTCCTGATAAGCCGGTTACCAAGAAGCCTGCCGAAACCCGTATGGGTAAGGGCAAGGGCGCACCGGATCACTGGGTTGCTGTGGTTCGTCCCGGCAAGCTGCTGTTTGAGATGGAGGGAGTTTCCGTGGTTGAGGCGCAGGAAGCAATGCGCCTGGCTTCGCACAAACTGCCTTTGATTACCAAGTTTGTTAAGCGCGAGGTTCTGGCGCACTAAGCGGGCCTTGCGGCAGGTAGGCGGCAATTGCCGCTCCGGCCGCTGGCGCGAGGCGCGTCGCGACGGGTACGGCCAAAGGTTGGCCTTTCAGTCGCTGGCGCGAGGCCAGAACGCGTTTCACATATATTCCGACGCCGGTGGCGCAGTCCACCGGGGGTGAAGAGAAGAGAGCAATGACTTCGGAAAAGATTCGTAATTTGACAGATGCCGAGTTGGTCCATCAGAAGACCGAACTCAGCGAAGAATTATTCAAGTTGAAGTTCCAGCTCAAGATGGGACAGACAGAAAGCTTGAAGAAGATGCGTGGGTTGAAGAAGGACATCGCCCGCGTGCTGACCATTCAGCGTGAAAAGCAGTTGGCCGCAGCAAAGACCGGAACGGAGAAGAAGTAGCCATGGTAGAAGAGACGAAAACCGAGAAAACCGCCGGACAGCGCAAAGTCCTGGTTGGCCAGGTCGTTTCGACCAAAATGGCGAAGACGATTGTCGTCGAGGTGAATCGCCAGAAGGCTCACCCTCTGTACCGCCGCGTGGTCAAGCGCTCCAAAAAGTTCTACGCACACGATGAAGAACAGACTGCGCGTACGGGCGATTTTGTCCGCATTGAAGAGACGCGCCCTTTGTCTCGCCTGAAGCGCTGGACGCTGAAGGAAATCGTGAAGCGTTCGGCGCTTGCCGCCGCCGCCATTGCCGCTGAGACTGCTGCTGCTTCCGCGAAGGAAACACCGGACCAGGTCAGCTAGACCAGTCGTCAGTCCCTGGCCGGGAATCAACCCGGCAGGCCGACGACCATGACAGACGACTGAAGGAGATTGCACCATGGCAGTGTTTATGAGGTCCATCCTTGAGGTGGCCGACAACAGTGGAGCTCGCAAGCTGCAGATGATTCTACCGATCGGCGGATCGACCGGCGTACGTGCCCGGATCGGCGATGTGGTAACGGCTGCGGTGAAGGAAGCTTCGCCTGACGGAAGTGTCAAGAAGGGTACGGTAGTCAAGTGCGTGATCGTGCGGACCCGCAAGGAAACGCGCCGTCGCGATGGTTCCTATATCCGCTTTGATACCAATGCCGCAGTTCTGATCAACGCCGATGGCGAACCGGTCGGAACCCGCGTATTTGGTCCCGTTGCCCGCGAACTTCGTGAGAAGAAGTTTTTGAAGATCGTTTCCCTGGCTCCGGAAGTAATCTAGATCCCTGGGCGGCTTCAGCGGCCGCCCTCGGGAACTCCCTCTAGTGGAGTGGCCCAAGAACGCTGAAGGTTTTGAGAGGAAAGCATGGCAACCGTTGATATCCGCCATAACGATACCGTCAAGGTCATCGCCGGCCGCGACAAGGGCAAGGAAGGCCGCGTACTGCGCGTTTTTCCTGGAACCAGCAAAGTGTTGGTAGAACACGTTAGTATAGTTAAGAAGAACGTGCGTCCCAATCCGCAGAAGCAGATTAAGGGCGGCATCGCCGAGCAAGAATCGCCGATTGCGATCAGCAATGTACTGCTGGTCTGCGGCACCTGCGGTCCGGTGCGAGTTCGTCACGAAGTGCGCGGTGACAAGAAAGTTCGCGTCTGCGCCAAGTGCGGCACCACGCTCGACAAAGAGAAGTAATCACCACGGACCGGCTTCGGCTGGTTCAATTGACTGCCTCACGTAACGGTAGCCACTCCGGGACCGTGAGAGAAAGCGAACTGGAACATGGCAGCAAAAGAGGCAAAAGACACAAAAGCAAAGCAGCCGGCCAAACAGTCCAAGAAACCCAAGGCAGAAGTTTCCGAAGTCCCCGAACAGGGCTCGAAGCCAGCGCGTCCGAAGGCGAATAACGCCGCGTCAGCACGTCTGCGCCAACGGTATTTTGAAGAGACGCGTCCTGCACTGATGAAGGAGTTGGGCCTGAAGAATTCGATGGCCGCTCCGAAATTGGAAAAGATTGTCGTCAACATGGGCGTTGGCGAAGCCACTCAGAACGCCAAGGTGCTGGACCCCGCAGTTGCGGAACTGGCACAGATCACCGGTCAGAAGCCGGTCGTGACACGCGCCAAGAAATCCATCGCGGCCTTCAAGGTGCGCGAAGGTATGCCGATCGGCTGCATGGTCACTCTGCGTGGCGATCGCATGTACGAATTCCTGGACCGCCTGATGAACGTCGCGCTGCCGCGCGTTCGTGACTTCCGTGGCGTTCCCAGCCGCTCCTTCGATGGACGCGGCAATTACACGCTCGGGCTGCGCGACCAGTTGATCTTTCCGGAGATCGATTACGCAAAGGTAGAGCACCAGAAGGGTATGAACATCACCATTGTCACCACGGCTACGAGCGATGAGCATGGGCGCGCGTTGCTGAAGGGACTTGGAATGCCCTTCCGTCTGCCAGGCAGCAATTAAGTTCCTTCTACCCGGCGAGCGGAGACGTTTGCCGGGTGATGGTTGCAAGAAAAAAGCCGTAAAACGCGGCCTCGTGATGCGAGATGTAGTGCGCATCTCAGAGGTGCATAGATAAAAAGGAAACGATGGCCAGAACATCCAGCATCGCCAAAGACAATAAGAAGCCCAAGTTCTCTTCGCGCCAGCACAACCGCTGCAAACTGTGCGGACGCCCGCGCGCTTACCTGCGCAAGTTCGGCCTTTGCAGGCTGTGCTTCCGCGGACTTGCTCTGCGCGGAGAGATCCCTGGGGTCTCAAAGTCGTCCTGGTAGGCGGACGGCTTGACGACGGCACGGGCCAACAAAGCCCTCCGGTCGCTGACGCCAGAAGTCGACCCTGACCCGCGGGGGTGAACCCCGCAATGGCTGGCACGTGGTCCGCACGCCGGACCGTCCTGCGTAGCAGGAATAGAACGTCGCCGCAGGTTCTTTCCACTGTAGCCCTTGTAGTCCGGGGGCAACCGGTTAGCCGGTGCAGTATTGCGCAAGGCCAGCACGCGCAAGAAAGAGAACGGGCGAACGAATTCAGGAGAACTAAAGATGAGCTTCACCGATCCCGTGGCAGACTTCTTGACCAGGATCCGCAACGGCATCAAGGCCCGGCACCAGAAGGTCGATGCCCCTGCTTCCAAGCTAAAGCTGGAAATCGCTCGCGTTCTGAAGGAAGAAGGCTATATTGCCAACTTCAAGGCGACCGAGGAAGAAGGCAAGAAAGTCGTTCGCGTTTACATCAAGTACAACGCCGACAATGTTGCCGCGATTACCAACATCACGCGCATTTCGCGTCCGGGTTGCCGTGTGTACGTCAACCGCAATGAAATTCCTCGCGTTCTCGGCGGTCTGGGTATCACCATCCTGACTACTCCGAAGGGCGTTCGCAGTGGCAAGCAGGCCCGCAAAGAAGGCGTGGGCGGCGAAGTGATCTGCGAAGTTTATTAGATCCCACGAGCTTCGCGGTTGGATAACGCGGCGAAAAGATGCCGCTGCCGACCGCGGGTGCTCGGGTGCAGACGAGGCTGGTGAAAGATCCGGTCCGGAAGCCCACCGTGACAAGAATCACGGCGGTGTAGGAGAAATCAATGTCGAGAATTGGTAAGAAGCCCATTCCGTTGCCCAAGGGTGTCACGTACACTGTTGAAGGCAACCTCATTACTGTGAAGGGTCCCAAGGGAACCGTCACCAATCACCTTCCGGGCGGCGTTACGCTGACCACGGAAGACGGCGTGTTGCTGGTCAAGCGCGAGGACGATTCCAAGGCAGCTATCCATGGATTGGTTCGCGCCCTGGTGAACAATGCCGTTGTTGGTGTTACCACCGGTTGGACTCGTGAGTTGGAGATTGTTGGTATCGGTTATCGCGCGGAGTTGAAGGGCAAGGGAATTGTCGTATTCACCTTGGGCTATTCACACCCAATCGAGTATCCGCTGCCTACCGGCGTCGAAGTCACTATCGACCCGAAGATGACCAAATTGAGCATTGCCGGTATCGACCGCCAGAAAATTGGACAGGTTGCTGCCGAAATGCGCTCGCTGCGTCCGCCCGACCCGTACAAGCAGAAGGGTGTGCGTTACGTGGGAGAGAAGCTGAAGAAGAAGGTCGGTAAGACCGGCGCCAAGTAAGTAGAGTGACGCGCGTGTGACGCGCTCATTCGAAATTACAGGCTCTCAGCTGAGCCCAAATTGCAAAGGACCCGTCGGACGAGAATCCGGCGGGCGTCCGCACAATCCCGGCGAACAAGTTCGCTGGGACAGACCGGTCCCCGGCAAAAGGGTCTAGCAGCGAAGTTGCTGGCACCCGCAACCTGGGAAAAAGGCCGGAGCGAAGGACAGGAAGAATGCTGATTAAGAGTTCCAAGAATGCAACGCGCGAGAAAATCCACACTAGAATTCGCAAAAAGCTCGCCGGCACCACTGCGCGCCCGCGCCTGAACGTGTACCGTTCGGTCAACCATATTTACGTGCAGCTTATCGACGATGCCAAACACTCGACGATCGTCTCGGCCAGCTCGCTCGAACAGGGCAAGGATGGCAAGAAGCACATTGCCGGCGGCAACATTGCAGCAGCCAAGCAGGTTGGCAAACTGATCGCCGAGCGCGCCAAGGCCAAGGGTATCGAAGCGGTGGTGTTTGACCGTGGCGGATATCTTTATCACGGACGCATCAAGGCCATTGCGGATGCGGCCCGTGAAGGCGGCCTGAAGTTCTAGTCCCGAAGACGTCTGGTTTCGGCGGCGGGTACGGGCCATGGCCCTCCGGTCGCAGAAGCCGGAGCGGGACGCGACAGAGTAAAGCGGGCGAGGTGCAAACCGTTAGTCCGCATGATTTCGGAGATCGCAGGCGCGGTCTCCAGGAGAATCGATAGCAAATGGCAATCGTCAAGAAAAAGCTCGATGCCGGTCAGTACAACCTGAAAGATCAGGTTGTCAACATCAACCGCGTGACCAAGGTGGTAAAGGGCGGCAAGAACATGTCGTTCGCAGCCTTGGTCGTGATCGGAGATCCGGCCACCGGCGTGGTTGGCTACGGTTCCGGTAAAGCCAAGGAAGTTCCCCAGGCGATTCGCAAGGGAATTGAATCGGCTAAGAAGAACCTGATCAAGGTGAACCTTACGCACACTTCGATTCCGCACATCTCGCTGGGCCGTTATGGCTCGGGCCGAGTGCTGCTGAAGCCCGCACCTGAGGGCACTGGCGTAATCGCCGGCGGCGCAGTACGCGCTGTCATGACCTCGGTGGGTATCCAGAATGTGCTGACTAAATCAATCGGCACCACCAACCCGCACAACGTCATCAAGGCTACGTTTGACGCACTGAAGAAGCTGCGCGACCGTGCCGAAGTTGCCGCCAATCGCGGCAAGGCCGTGGAGGAGCTCTAAACCATGCCACGTATACGTTCAAAGACCCCCAAAGTGCAGGCTGCTGCCGGCACTCGGTTGAAGCTGAAGTGGGTGATTTCGGCAAATAGCACCCCGAGAACGCAGCGCCTGGTCATCAAGGGCCTCGGCTTCACTCGCCTTAACCAAGTTATCGAACGCGAGGATACTCTCTCGATTCGTGGCATGGTCGCCAAGGTGCCGCATCTGATCCAGATCGTCGGCGAGTAGGCCGGATCGAAGGATATGCGCACGATACGGGCGCTCGGCAGGTAGGCGGGAGAAATGCCGCTCCGGTCGTGGACGCTCGCAAACCGAGTCGCAGGCTTTTAGCCGGCGGCGCTAGGAAACAGCCCGCTCGCCACGGGGAATGCTCCAGGTTTCAAACGGAGATGTTCGGCTGTCACAGACAGCCCATCGGCATGTTTGGCACCATGCAAGGATACGAACAATGAATCTGACAACGATTCGCAAGCCAGCCAAGGCGAATGAAAACCGCAAGCGCGTGGGCCGTGGTATGGGCTCCGGCATGGGTAAGACTTCGACCCGTGGACACAAAGGACAGCGCTCCCGCTCGGGTTCGCGCAGCATGCGCGGATTTGAAGGCGGCCAGATGCCGCTGCACCGCCGCTTACCGAAGCGCGGTTTCGTTAACATCTTCAAAAAGGAATTCCAAGTAGTGAACCTGTCGCGACTGGCCGAGCTGGGCGTGGCGGATCTCACTCCGGAAGTTCTCTATGATCTCGGTGTTATCAGCAAGAAAAATGGACTGATCAAGGTGTTGGGAGTAGGGGATCTGTCCTCTGCCATTACCGTGCACGCCCATAAGTTCAGCGAGACAGCACAGCAGAAAATCACCGCCGCCGGTGGCAAGGCTGAGATTATCGAAGTAAAGCAGCCTGCTCCGATTCAGCGGGGCAAGAAGTAAGATCACCCGAGCCCGCCTGCAGCGAACAGGCGGGCTGGGTCCGGTTCTCCTTCTTAGGATAGCCGCGGCCCGAACAGCATAGGCATCGAGGCCCTTTTAACCATGTTCGAGAAGCTGGCGAACATCTTCAAAATCCCGGACCTGCGCAGGCGCGTTCTCTTCACGCTTGGGCTCTTAGCCGTCTACCGCATCGGCGGCCACATGCCGACGCCTGGCATTGATCCCGCAGCCCTGGCACGCTTGTTTGCCAATGCCGGCGGCGGTCTGCTTGGCTTCGTCGATCTCTTCAGCGGCGGCAACCTGCGCCGTCTGACGATTTTCGCTCTGGGCATCATGCCCTACATCACCGCCTCCATTATCTTGCAACTGCTGACCGTGGTTTATGAACCGCTGGCCCGTCTGCAGAAGGAAGGCGAACTCGGACGTAAGAAAATCACTCAGTGGACCCGCTACCTGACCGTCATTCTGAGTGCAATGCAGTCGTTTGGCATCGCCATGACGCTGCAGCGCGGAGTCGGCGGCGAGCAGTTGGTTCGTGATCCTGGCATCGGCTTTGTGTTGATGACCATGCTTACGCTGACTACTGGAACGACGTTCATCATGTGGCTCGGCGAACAGATTACGCAGCGTGGCATTGGCAATGGTATGTCGCTGATCATCTTCACCGGCATCGTCGTTGGTCTGCCTCGCGCGGCCGTCGAACTCTGGCAGAAGGCGAGCAGCGGCGGAGCCCTTGGTCCGGTCAGCATTATTCTGTTGCTGGCGGTCATGGTCGTGGTGGTTGCGTTTATCGTCTTTGTCGAACGCTCTGAGCGGCGGATTCCAGTGCAGTACGCCAAGCGGGTTGTGGGGCGCAAGGTAATGGGCGGACAGTCCACTCACCTTCCTCTGCGCGTCAACTCTGGCGGCGTTATGCCTGTCATTTTCGCCAGCTCCGTGCTGACGCTTCCTCAGACCGTTGGATATGCGCTGCAGAACAACCGCTACTTTGGTTCGTTCTTTGCGGGACTCAGCAAGGCTCTGGGATGGGGCGAACCGTTGCACACGTTCCTGTATGCGGTCGGTATCCTCTTTTTTGCTTACTTCTATGTGTCGATTGTCTTTAATCCAAAAGACGTCAGCGACAACATGCAGAAGTATGGTGGGTTTATTCCGGGCATTCGTCCCGGAGTTCGCACCAGCAACTACATCAACGATGTGCTCACCCGTATTACCTTGGTAGGCGCGCTTTACTTGATCATCATTTCGTTGATCCCAGAATGGATGATTGCAGGTATTCACCTCAACAATCTGCCGGTCTGGATGGGCGGCGCGCTCTTCGATCGATTGCCGAACTGGATATTGCACGGTCTCAACGTCAACTTTTACTTTGGCGGCACCTCGCTTCTGATCGTCGTTGGCGTGGCTATGGATACGGTCAACCAGATCGAGTCGCAACTCATCATGCGCCACTATGAAGGATTTACTCCAAAAAGTGGTCGCATCAGAGGACGCAGAGCGTGGTAAAGTACGTAGCCTTGGCATGTGAGTAGATTAAGTGTTGGAGGCTACGCAATGGAAACAGAGACTGTCCCGGTACCAGATGTGAAGAAGAACAAAGGAAGCCTCGTCGGCCCGGTGGTCCTTCTAGGACCGCCTGGCGCCGGCAAAGGTACTCAGGCGAAACGAATCTCGGAACATTATGGAATTCCACAGATTTCAACCGGAGACATTCTGCGTGACAACATCGACCGGGGCACAGAACTTGGCAAGCAGGCCGGCGCACTGATGGAGCGCGGGGAGCTTGTTCCCGACGAAGTAGTGGAACAGATGGTGGCTCAGCGAATAGCTGAACCGGATTGTGCACCAGGCTTTATTCTGGACGGCTTTCCGCGGACGGTGAAACAGGCAGAGTGGCTCGATCGGCACCTTGCTGAGAAACGGCTATTTGAATCGGCGAAGGGCTGTAAGCGGCTGGTTGTCATCCAATTAGCGGTAGAGTATACTCAGTTATTGCGAAGGCTAACCGGACGGCGTACTTGTCCCACCTGTGGACGTATTTACAACGCGAACACCAGTCAGCGAGCGCGGGTTGAGGGCGTCTGCGATATTGACGGATCAGCTCTCGTCACGCGTAAGGATGACCGCGACGACGTAATCAGTCAACGATTGAAGAACTACCGGAGGTTGACGCTTCCGATGGTGAACTACTACGCGCGGAACGGTCGCCTGACAGAAATAGACGGAACGGCGGAGCTGGATCACGTTACGTCCGAGGCGTTTAAGGCAATCGAACATGGCGATAGTTTGTAAGTCTGCCGGCGAGATAGAAAAAATGCGGCGTAGTGGCCACATTGTTCGCCAGGTTCTGGACATAGTAAAAGCGCTCGTTGCTCCAGGTGTGAGCACCATGGATCTGGAGCGCGCAGCGGAAAAGAAAATTCGCGATCTAGGAGCAAAGCCCGCTTTCAAGGGATATTACGATTATCCCTGTGTGCTCTGTACCTCGATCAATCAGGAAGTGGTGCACGGGATACCTTCGGAGACGCGCAAGCTCGTCGAGGGCGACATTATATCCATCGACTGCGGAGTTGTGCTGGACGGCTATTATGGCGATTCGGCGGTGACGGTTCCGGTGGGGTTAATCAGCGATGAAGTTCGCGCCCTGGTGGAAGTTACCGAAAAGTCGCTGCACAAGGGAATCGAAGCAGCCCGCGCGGGAAGCCGCCTGGGTGATGTTGGTGCAGCCGTTCAAGAGTTTGTCGAGGCTGCCGGGTTTAGTGTAGTGCGTGAGTTTGTGGGGCACGGCATCGGAACCAAGTTGCACGAGGATCCGCAAGTGCCCAACTACGGTGTGCGTGACCACGGACTCAAACTGCGCGAAGGCATGGTTATTGCAATTGAGCCAATGGTGAATGCTGGCGGTGCATCGGTTCGCGTGCTGGACGACAAGTGGACGGCAGTAACCCAGGATGGAAAGCCCAGCGCGCACTTTGAGCACTGTGTTGCGATTACAAGAGACGGTCCAGTGATCCTGACCGATTAACTTCGGAGTTCGAGCGGTGCGTCGGATCTGAAGATCGAAATTGAGGTTGGATGAGTAAGGAAGACGCGATTGAAGTAATGGCAATGGTCATTGAACCACTGCCCAATGCGATGTTCAGGGTTAAACTTGAGAACGATCACGAAGTGCTTGCGCACGTTTCCGGCAAGATGCGCAAGAACTTTATCCGGATTCTTCCAGGTGACCGCGTGGCCGTAGAGCTGTCCCCCTACGACCTGAATCGCGGACGGATTGTCTACCGCTATAAGTAGCGGAAAGGTTCGCGCAACCCGCAAGAGTCCATAGTCTAGGGCTCGCGGGGTTTTGCGTGTTTGCAGCAAGGGGCCGCAAGGTCCTGGTGGAAGGCCTTCTCTGGCGTGACTCATACGATGGAGCTGGCAGCAGCGTTAGGACGTTCTAGCAGTACTGGACGAACGAGCGTGTTTCAGGTGAACAAGGAAATAGCTTATGAAGGTTCGGGCTTCAGTAAAGAAGATCTGTGACAAGTGCAAGGTCATTCACCGCCATGGTGTGGTGCGCGTGATCTGCGAAAACTCGAAACATAAGCAGCGCCAGGGCTAATCCCCGGGTCTGCTCAACCAGGAGTAGGACACACACATGGCACGTATTGCAGGCGTCGATCTGCCCCGTAACAAACAGGCACGCATCGCGCTCACTTACATCTACGGAATCGGCCAGCCCCGCGCCATTAAGATTCTTGGCACAGCTACGGTCGATCCGCTCAAGAAGATCCAGGACCTGAGCGAAGAAGAAGTGAATCGCATTCGTCAGGTGATCGAGAACGAAGGCCAGGTCGAAGGTGACCTGCGCAAGGAAATCTCACTTCACATCAAGCGGCTCATTGAAATCGGCTCTTATCGCGGCAACCGTCACCGTCGCAGCCTGCCTGTCCGCGGACAGCGCACGCACACCAATGCCCGTACCCGCAAAGGTCCGCGCAAGGGAACGGTGGCTGGCAAGAAGAAGGCGACCAAGTAGTTTCGCCTGGCCGCAAGGTCGCGTCTTTCCGCAGGCCGCCTCCGTCGGCACGTATGGAAAGCGCTTACTGGTAACCCCAGAACAGGAATAGAGAACGGAATATGGCAAAAGCAGCTGGCGCCGGCGCATCCGCGTCGGATAAGAAGGGCAAGAACAAGAAGTTCAAGAAGAAAGAGCGTAAGCACATTCCCCACGGGCTTGTGATGATCACCGCTTCTTTCAATAACACCATTGTCACCATCAGCGACCCGTCGGGTAACGTGATTTCCTGGAAGAGCTCCGGCTCACTAGGTTTCCGTGGTTCCCGCAAGGGCACGCCATTTGCAGCACAGCAAGCCGCGATGAATGCCGCCAATACCGCTCGTGACCACGGTCTACGCTCGGTCGATGTTCGCGTTTCGGGGCCCGGTTCGGGTCGTGAATCCGCAATTCGTGCGTTGGCTGCAGCGGGAGTCGAAGTTCGCACGATTAAGGACGTCACCCCGGTTCCTCACAATGGCTGCCGTCCGCCTAAAAAGCGTCGCGTCTGATTTATGTATCGTAGCTGCCCTTTTGAGGGTAGCGCCCCGGCATGGACCAGATTGCCGGCCGACAAAGATTTGAGCGGGATGGAAAGGATTCCAACTCCTGTAAACCGCTCCCAGACTGAAGGAGATATAAGTTGGCTCGCTATAAAGACGCAGTATGCCGCCTTTGCCGCCGAGAAGGAACCAAGCTGTTCCTTAAGGGCGCAAAGTGCTTCATGGAAAAGTGTCCGGTCGAGAAGCGCAATTTTGCACCTGGCCAGCATGGCAAGGATCGCAAAGCGAAGATCGTCGGCTACGGACTCCAACTCCGCGAAAAGCAGAAGGCCAAGCGCATGTACTTTGCGCAGGAAAGCCAATTCCGAAATTACTTTGAGAAGGCCGCTCGCTCTAAGGGCGTTACAGGCGAAATACTGCTCCAGCAGCTAGAGCGCCGTCTTGATTCGGTTGTTTACCGCCTTGGCTTCGCCGTTGCGCGCCGTCAGGCCCGCCAGCTCGTGCGCCACGGTCATATCGCGGTGAATGGCCGCAAGGTGAATATTCCTTCGTTCCAGGTCAACGTGGGCGAAGAGATCACCGTTCGCGAAGGTAGCCGTAAACTTGTCATTCTTGAAATGGCGAAGGATTTTGCTTCGCATCAGACGTCTCCGACGTGGCTTGAGATCGACCGAGATAACTTCAAAGGTCGCGTAACGTCACTGCCGCGGCGCGAAGACATCAACCTGCCCGTCAACGAGCAGCTCATCGTCGAACTGTACAGCAAGTAGCGTAAACAGGCGTTCGCGCTTGCTTATCGCCACGAAAACTGTATTGCTTCACGGAGCCGACGCTGCCGGATGCATTTCGGAGTTGTCGAGCAACCTAATTACAGCGGCACGGCTTTTAACCCCGTGCCGCATCACCCTGTCTCGGACCAGATCAGCTTGCGGCGCAAGTTCGCCGCGATGCCAAACGGACCGAAGAAAGAGGAGAAACGAATGCTCTGGAAGGGTTTTCAAAAACCTAAGCGCTTGGCGATGGACTCTGAATCGCTGACTGACAAGTATGGTCACTTCTGGGCGCAGCCGTTCGAGCGCGGATTCGGCACCACCATTGGCAATGCGCTGCGGCGGGTACTGCTTTCGTCGATTGAGGGAGCAGCGATCACCGCGGTCAAGATCGAAGGTGTGCTGCACGAGTTTCAATCGATTCCCGGTGTCGTCGAAGATGCCACAGACATTATTCTTAACCTGAAGCAGATCCCGTTCAAGCTTTCCGGGGACGCGCCGAAGATGATCTATCTGCGCGCTGATCAGCCGGGTGTTATCACCAGCGGAATGATCGAAGCTGACGGCGATGTTGAGGTCCTGGATAAGGATGTTTACATTGCGACCGTCAGCGAAGGCGGGAAGATTGAAATGGAGCTTCGCCTGAAGAAGGGGCGTGGCTACGTTTCGGCAGACAAGAATTTTGACGAAGATCTTGGACTCGGCTTCATTCCCATCGATTCCGTGCACTCGCCCGTGCGCAAAGTCAATTATGCGGTCGAGGCAGCCCGTCTTGGTCAGATTACCGACTATGACAAGCTGGCTCTTGAAGTGTGGACCAATGGTTCGGTTACGCCTCCGGATGCAATCGGACTGGCGGCCAAGCTGCTTAAGGACCACATGAACATCTTCATCAACTTCGAAGAAGAAGTTGAAGCCGCCGGAATTTCGGCTGATAACAAGCCGGAGATCCGCAACGAGAATCTCAACCGCTCGGTCGAAGAGCTGGAACTGAGCGTTCGCAGCTACAACTGCCTGAAGAACGCGAATATCCAGACGATTGGCGAGCTGGTTTGCAAGACCGAAGCCGAAATGCTGAAGACCAAGAATTTTGGTCGCAAGTCGCTCAACGAAATCAAGGAAATCCTTGCTTCGATGGGTCTCGGCCTCGGAATGAAGATTGACGAGCACGGCAATGCCGTTGCAACCAGTCAGTCCACGATGGGTGGCGGCAGCAGTTTGCCTCCTGCCTACGGCTCTGGTGACAGCAACCCGGGCTTCTAATGAGCTTCGCAGCCGGGTACGCGGCGAAGATGCCGCTCCGGCTGCAGCGCTCGGTTTTACGGGAGGCGCCACATGGCCCTTCCGCAATCTCCCGGCGTTGCCGAGGAGTTAAGTTCAGCCGGATTCCCAGCGGCTCCGGCGCTATTAAGGATTGAGTCATGCGTCATCGTGTAGCAGGTTGGAAACTAGGCCGGAACACCTCCCACCGGCGCGCTTTGCTGCGGAATCTAGTCACCTCTTTGATCATCGAGGAGCGGATTGAGACCACCGTCACCAAGGCAAAGGCAATGAAGTCCCACGTCGAGAAGATGATTACGCTCGGCAAAAAAGGTGGCGTTGCACAGCGTCGCCTGGCGGCATCGTACTTGATGACCCCCCAGGCGGTTGACAAGCTATTCAGCACCATCGGCCCACGCTTCGGCGACCGGAATGGCGGCTATACGCGCATCATTCTCACCGGATTCCGCAAGGGCGACGGCGGCGCAAAGGCTTTCATCGAGATTCTCGGCAGCGAGAAGATTGTTGACGAGAAGCGCGAGAAGCGCGCCGAACTCCGTGCCAAGCGCGCTGAAGAAACGCGCAAGGCTATGGAAGAGTCCCAGGCCCAGGCGGGTGAGGGCGGCGGCGAGGAACCAAAGGCGTAGTCTTACTTTCAGTGCTCATTTCCCGCCCCCTTACGGCCGGGAAGATGCACGCACGCAATCATGCGCACCTCTGGGTGCGCATTTTCTTTTTTGGAGAACTAACAAGAGCCGATGATGGATGCCCCTCTGATGTTAAACAGGGGGCACACTGTGACTAAAGTCGACGTCCGATGCTCCTGATGTCCTCTAGACTTATTGCAGAAAAGAGCGTGTCGTTAGGCGGGCGGACATCTGATCCGAGGGCCACAACACGAATCGTAGAGGAGTGAACGATTCCTATGGTTAAAATCCCCCTCCATCCCAAGAACCCCGAGAGAGTATGTTGGGGCTGCGATAAGTATTGTCCAGCCGACTCGCTCTCATGTGGAAATGGCACGGTCCGTACTCAGCATCCCGTAGAGCTTTTCGGGGAGGACTGGCTCGACTGGGCGATTGGCGCCCCTGAAACTGATCCCGAAGCACCAGGTCCTACGAACACTGTGGCGATTTCAATTGCCCCAATGGAGGTCGAGTGATGGCAGAAACTTTCGCACCCACGGACAATTGGTTGTACCAGCACATTATCCAAGAGAGCAGCGTTGCGATTGTTTATAGTGACGCGAATGGCGTGATCCGACTGTGGAACAAAGGCGCAGAAGAGATCTTCGGCTGGAGTGCGGAGGAAGCACGGGACCAATCAATGGATCTCATCATTCCCGAGAAGCACAGAGCTGCGCACGCCGAAGGCTACGGTCGAGTAATGAAAACCGGAGTCACCAAATATGGCCATTCGCCACTGGCAGTTCCGGCCCTAACCAAAGATGGCCATCGCATATCGATCGAGTTCAACATTGTGCTACTAAAAGGACCTGATCATGAGGTGGCAGGCGCGGCCGCATTCATCCAAGACGTTACGGAACGTTGGGAGCGCGACAAAGCCTTGCGTAAGCGGCTCGCGACAGCGGAAGCGTTGGTAGAAGGACGATAAGCGATGGAGATGTGTGATGGACCGGCGCGCAACGGGAACACCTTCGGTGGTGATGACCATTGGGCATTCCACACGCCCGATTGAGGAATTCATTCATCTTCTCAGAACTCACCTGGTCGAAAGACTTGTCGACGTGCGAACGGTACCGCGTTCACGCCACAATCCGCAATTTAGCCGAGAGTTGCTGCCACCCTCTCTGCATTCCGCGCGCATTCACTACAGCTACATTCCCGGCCTGGGAGGGTTTCGTCGTGCGAGCCATGACTCTGTAAATGTCGGATGGCGGAACCCGAGTTTCCGCGGATACGCTGATTACATGCAGACGCCGGAATTCGAAGAGCATTTGAACAAATTGATTGATCTCGCGACCCGGGAAAGGATTGCCGTCATGTGCGCGGAGGCGGTCCCTTGGCGCTGTCACCGTTCCCTGATCGCCGATGCGCTTATGGTACGTGGAATCGAAGTGCTGGAAATCACAGGCGCAACCAGCGCCCGGGTTCACTCACTGACGCCCTTCGCAAAGGTGAGCGGGTCGTGCATCACCTACCCGGCTGAATAACCAACTCGAAGGCTAATAGGGTCGACCATCGTGTTGCTAGCTGCATTCCACCTATTCTGAAACAGGGCAGCATTGAGTATTGCCTCGGATCTGGAGTTTGCTTCGGAATTCATGGATGTGTTGCATGGGCCGAACAGTGTGCGCTATGTCACTGCGCGCGCCTACCAGAGAGCGTTGAAATGTTTGCGTATATATGCGTATATATCTGCCGCTGCGGTTGCGTGCGGCTCGGAGGCATCCCATGAAACGTGTTCTCACGTTGGTATTCGCTCTTCTGCTGATCTTGAGCGTCGCTCCGGTTATGGGCTCAGCACAGAGCAAGGCGAAGGCAACGGATGAGGCTGTCGCGATCACCGAAGGCATAACCCCACCGAGGCTCTCAGAAGTTGCCTCCCCGGATTACACCGCCGAAGCCAAGAAGAAGAAGATTGAAGGAACCGTCACGCTGATGATCGTCGTGGACAAGAAAGGCGACGTCGTCGATGCAAAGGTAGTTAAGGGACTTGGCTACGGACTCGACGAAAACGCGATTATTGCCGTGAAGGAGTGGAAGTACAAACCAGCAGAGAAAGACGATCAGCCTATCACCGTGAAGATGGAAGTTACGGTGGATTTCTACCTGCACGGCTGATGAGGAGAGAGTCTCGTTGAAGGACGCGGTGCCTGCCGCGTCCTGACTTGCGGGCCAGAGAATGTGCTGCAAAGGCCGAATTGCGCTAGTCTGAACTTAGCGCTTCAGATTCGCTGGTTTCGATTTGGGACACCCTTAGAAATCACGCCACTTACTTTGCAAAAAGCTGCATACAAATCCCTTATCGCCGCATCTCACAATTATTGACGGAAGCTGTCTGCCGAGCTGCTAAGTGAGCTCTAGAAGTGAAATCGTATGCTTGCTTGGCAGAGATCCCCGATAAGAACCAGAAAGATTGGTGAATGAGGCATCGACGGATAGTGCCACGAGCGGTTGTTCGAAAGATATCGAGTTTTCTCCACGAACGAACTTCTGAACCGCTGTCCTGCAGCCATGGAGATTTTTCCTCACGTTCAGGACAGCAACTCCGATGCTCCTGCTATAATCCGAGGTTCTCGTGACGTGCGTCACTTAAGCACTACTTAGCGTGTCACAAGTGGCGGTGAGGGACGGAACAGGCCGGAGATTCTAAAGCAGCTCCGGCGAAATATTCTGACATGCTCGCTTCATCGGGCTTGCAGCGAAGGCAGCGACGTAACGGAAAAATCCATACATGGCGCAGATCTTTCATCGCAGTGCGAATTCGATTGCAAAGGCCTCCATCCTGGGCGGACTGATCCTGGTGGTTGGCCTCCTTTGGGCGGCATTACAGTTACAGCGCTCGCCCTATTTCACGTACGCGGGCGTAGCGCGACCTCAACCTGTTCCTTTTCCTCACCAGCATCATGTGGCCGGACTCGGCATTGATTGCCGTTACTGCCACACGTCGGTTGAGGTCTCAGGCTATGCGGGAGTACCGCCCACAAAGACGTGCATGAACTGCCACTCGCAGATATGGACGGCCGCCCCGATGCTAGAGCCGGTACGCGAGAGCTATCGCAGCGGACGGAGCCTCAGTTGGACGCGAGCCAATGATCTGCCTGATTTTGCGTATTTCGATCACAGCATTCACGTGAACAAAGGCGTGGGTTGCAATGTGTGCCACGGCAGAGTGGACAAGATGAATCTGATGTATAACCAGGCTTCTCTGCAGATGGAGTGGTGCCTGAACTGCCATCGCGAACCGGCGAAGAACCTTCGTCCGCACTATGTCAAGCAGGATCCAAAGGATCCCGCGACGATGGGCGACCAGATTTTCAATATGGCTTACGAGGAGCCTTCGCCTTCGCATCCGGTAACGATCAAGGAAGGCGATAGGTACAAAACATTCACCAGTCAGACGGGGCCAGAGGGATTGGGCACGTACCTGGTGAAGGTGAATAACGTGCGCTCGCCGCGAGACATTACGAGTTGCAATACGTGTCATCGTTGATAGGCCGCATTGCGTCCATGGCGTCTTACAGTGCGCTTTTCGCGGAAACAGAAGCAGAGACTCTGACGAGTGGAATCGAAGCGAATGGATAACGTGCAGAAAACTGGAATTGGGGACGTGTGTCCCAGCAAGAAAGACAAGCTGGAGCTGAGTGAGGTGCGCGAGAAGTTGAGCGAAGCTCGCGGACCACAATACTGGCGCACCCTGGATGAGCTGGCGCAGACTCCTGAGTTCGCGGAGATGCTGCATCGTGAGTTTCCGAAGCACGCGTCGGAGTGGAGCGATAAGAGTTCACGCCGCGATTTCATGAAGATCATGGGCGCGTCGATGGCGCTGGCGGGATTGAGCGCCTGCACCAAGCAACCGCTGGAACCGATCGTGCCTTATGTGAAACAGCCGAACAATCAGCTTCTGGGTAAGCCATTGTTTTATGCGACGGCAATGCCATTAGGAGTTTATGGCACGGGCTTGCTGGTGGAAAGCCATGAGGGCCGGCCGACCAAGATTGAGGGCAATCCGCAGCATCCGTCTTCGCTGGGCGGAACCGACGTGTTCAACCAGGCGAGCGTGCTGACTATGTACGATCCGGACCGCTCGCAGATTAACACGTACCTGGGGGAAATGCGCTCTTGGCCAGATGTGCTGTCTAGCTTGCGCGGCTCGATTGACGCGGAAAAAGCGAATCAGGGCGCGGGGTTGCGAGTGCTCAGTGGGGCGACATCTTCGCCTTCGTTTGTGGCACAGATGCAGCAACTGCTGAAAACCTATCCCCAGGCCAAGTGGTATCAGTGGGAGGCAGTCAATCGCGATAACGCGTATGCGGGCGCGCAGCTTGCGTTCGGTCAACCGCTCGAGACGACTTACGATTTTTCGAAGGCGAAGGTTGTTCTCTCACTCGATGCTGATTTCCTTTCGTCGGGCTTCCCGGGATTCCACAAGTACACACGCGAGTTTTCACGGCGTCGCCGTCCTGAGCTGAAGGAAGAGATGCTGCGCTTCTACGCTGTCGAGAGCGCGCCTACCAACACCGCGGCAAAGGCCGATCATCGGCTGCATTTGAAAGCCAGTGAGGTAGAGGCATTCGCGCGAGCTCTGGCCTCGGCGCTTGGAGTGGCGCAAGCGGGTGGTGAGTTCAAGGAGAATCAAAAGAAATTTGCTTCTGCCCTGGTGAAGGATTTGCAGGCAAATCGCGGCACGGCGTTAATACTGGCGGGCGATGCGCAGACTCCGGCGACCCACGCGTTGGCACATGCAATCAATGGCGCACTCGGCGCGGCCGGCAAGACGGTGAACTATAGCGATCCGGTTGATCCCTTTGCGGCAACATCGAAAGTGGAGCAGCTTCGTCAGCTTACGGCTGAAATGAACAGCGGCAAAGTAGACATGCTGGTCGTGCTGAATACAGATCCGGTTTACGATGCGCCAGCGGATATCGACTTCCTAAGCGCGCTGAACAAAGTCGGATTGCGAATTCACCTGGGTCTTTACCAGGATGAGACCGCGAAATATTGCCACTGGCATCTCAACGGAACGCACTACCTTGAGCAGTGGGGCGACACGCGTTCGTTCGATGGCACGGTGAGCTTCATTCAGCCGCTTATATCGCCGCTTTATAGCGGACACAGCGAGAGTGAACTGATCGAGTTCCTGACCAATGAGGATGAGGCGACCAGCTATGCGCTGACGCAGAGCTACTGGCAATCTCAGCACTCGGGCGCGGATTTCAAGAGTTGGTGGGATCGTTCGCTGCATGATGGATTTGTTGCGGGGTCAGCATCTCCGGCGAAGTCGGTAACGACCTCGGCGAGAGCTGCGCTGCCGGCAATGGCTGTGACAACGAGTGGTTTGGAGATCATCTTCCGCCGCGATGCAACGATCTACGACGGGCGGTTCGCAAACAACGGCTGGCTGCAGGAAACTCCGAAGCCGATGAACCAGGTCTGCTGGGACAATCCCGTGCTGATGAGCGTGGCGACGGCGAAGAAGCTCAACTTAAAAAGCGAAGACGAAGTGGAGTTGGAACTGAATGGCCGCAAGGTAAAGGCCGCTATCTGGCTCACGCCTGGGCATCCCGACGATGCGATCACGGTGACATTGGGTTACGGCCGCGAAAAGGCGGGCAGAGTTGGTTCAGGCATCGGATTCAGCGCCTATAAATTGCGAACTTCGAACGCGCTCTGGAACGCAGGCGGGGTGAAGCTGCGAGCAACGGGCGAGCACTACGGGCTGGCCTCTCCGCAAGGACACCAGATGATGGAAGGGCGCGCCATTGTGCGTGCGGCAACCCTGGAAGAGTTCATCAAGACTCCGGGATTTGCGCACGAGATGGTGGAGACTCCGGCTCCGGGGCTGACGATGTATCAGCCTTACGAGTACAAGGAACACAAGTGGGGCATGGCGATCGACCTGAACTCCTGCATAGGTTGCAAGACCTGCACGGTGGCCTGTCAGGCTGAAAACAATATTGCAGTGGTGGGCAAGGATCAGGTAAAGCGTGGCCGACATATGAACTGGCTGCGCATCGATAACTACCATGAGGGATCGCCGGAGAACCCGAACACATATTTCCAACCGGTGCCGTGCATGCAATGCGAGAACGCTCCGTGCGAGGTGGTGTGTCCGGTTACGGCCACCGTGCACTCGTCGGAAGGCCTGAACGACATGGTTTACAACCGTTGCGTGGGCACCCGTTATTGCTCAAACAACTGTCCCTACAAAGTACGTCGCTTCAATTTCCTGCTGTTCTCGGATTTCGATACGCCGCAGTTGAAGTTCCAGCGCAATCCCGAGGTATCGGTACGAAGCCGTGGCGTGATGGAGAAATGCACGTACTGCATACAGCGCATTACGCACGCCAGAATTGATGCCGAAGAACAGAACCGCAAGGTGCGCGACGGCGAGGTGATGACTGCCTGCCAACAGGCGTGTCCAGCGGAGGCAATCATCTTCGGCGATCTGAACGACTCGGGCAGCCGCGTTTCGAAGCTGAAGGCATTGGAGCGGAACTACGGATTGCTCGAGGAACTGAACACTCGCCCGCGGACCACGTATCTGGCTGCGGTGCGCAACCCGAATCCTGAGTTGGAGTCGTAAAGGATCATGGAACAAGCTCCAGAGACCAAGGCTTCCGCGACACTCGAACGGCTGCTGCCTGGGCAGGCACAAGTCCTCACGCCCGGCCATACGCTTGAAACGATCACCGACAAGATCGTGTCGATCGTGCTTCGTCGACCCGTTACGCTGGGCTGGCTGGGAGGCTTCGCCTTCTTCTTTGGCCTGCTGAATCTGATGCTGTTTGCCATGGCGTACCTGTTCTACCGCGGCGTCGGCATCTGGGGCATCAACATTCCCGTAGGCTGGGGCTTCGCCATTGTGAACTTCGTGTGGTGGGTCGGTATCGGCCACGCGGGTACATTGATTTCGGCGATTCTTCTGCTACTCAAGCAGGGCTGGCGTAACTCGATCAATCGCTTTGCTGAGGCGATGACCCTGTTTGCCGTGGCGTGCGCCGGAGTCTTCCCTCTTATTCACACTGGCCGTCCGTGGTTGGCGTATTGGCTGTTCCCGTACCCCAATACGATGGGAGTATGGCCGCAGTTCCGCAGTCCTCTACTGTGGGACGTGTTCGCGGTTTCGACCTATGCGACGATCTCTGCTCTGTTCTGGTTCGTAGGGCTGATTCCTGATCTTGCAACGTTCCGTGATACCGCGACGAACCCCGTGGCAAAGACCATCTACGGATTGCTGGCGATGGGCTGGCGCGGTTCGGCTCGGCACTGGAAGCGCTATGAGAGCGCCTACATTTTGCTGGCCGGGTTGGCCACGCCGCTGGTTCTGTCAGTGCATACGGTGGTGTCATTCGACTTCGCAATTTCAATTTTGCCGGGATGGCATACGACGGTGTTTCCGCCTTACTTTGTTGCAGGCGCCATCTATTCGGGTTTTGCGATGGTCCTAGTGCTGGCGATTCCGATCCGCAGATTTTACGGCGTGCAGGACATGATGACCTTGCGCCACCTGGACAACGCAGCCAAGGTAATGCTGGGTACCGGATTGATTGTCGCCTACGGCTACATCATGGAAGCGTTCTACGCATACTACTCGGGGAATGCTTATGAACTCTTCATGTTCAAGAATCGATTACTGGGTCCAATGGCCTGGTCGTACTGGTGCCTGGTCCTCTTCAACATTCTGATTCCGCAAGTGCTCTGGATTCGCAAGGTGCGACTGCATCCAGCAATGCTGTTCGCAACCTCGCTGGTGATTCTGTTTGGTATGTGGTTGGAGCGATTCGTCATTGTTGTCACAAGCCTTCATCGCGACTTTCTGCCGTCGTCGTGGGGTATGTATGTGGCCACACGATGGGATTATGCGGTCTTTGCGGGAACGCTTGGCCTGTTCTTCTCCGCGATGTTCCTGTTCATCAGATTGATGCCGATGATCACCATCTTCGAAATGCGCATGTTGTTGCCCGAGGCAAAACTCAGTGAGGAGGTAGCCGCTCATGACTGAGTCTGTGCTGCACGGTGTGATTGCTGAGTTCATCACGCCCGACGAACTGGTGAGTGCGTGCAAGAAGGCTTATGCCGCTGGATATCGGCGAATGGATGCGTATACACCATTTCCTCTGGAAGAGGTGGCAGACGCAATCGGCTTTGAGAAAACGCGCGTGCCATTGCTAACTCTGGCGGGCGGAATTCTGGGCGGGCTGAGCGGTTTTTTCCTCCAGTACTGGGTTCATACCTCGGCGTATCCGGTGAACGTGGGTGGCCGTCCCCTCAATTCGTGGCCATCATTCGTCATCATCACGTTTGAGATGACGATTCTTTTTGCCGGTATAGCGGCCGTGGTTGGCATGCTGATACTGAACGGATTGCCGCAGCCCTACCACCCGATTTTCAATCACCCGCGCTTCACTGCGGCCAGCCGTGACCGGTTCTTTCTCTGCATTGAGGCAGCCGATCCGAAGTTTGACCTGGAACAGACGACGCGATTTCTGGAGGCGACGGACGCGGTCGATGTTGCGGAGGTCGCCGACTAGCTTATGGCATACAAACTCATGGAACGAAAAACTGTAAGCGCCGGACGCGTGGTGACGACTGTGATCGTCGCGGCCGCTTTGCTGCTGCTGGTCTCATGCAGAGAGGATATGCATAATCAGCCCAAGTTCATCCCGCTGCGCGAAAACACTTTTTATGCTGACGGGAGATCGGCGCGTGCGCCGGTTGAGGGTACGATCGCTCGCGGCCAACTTGAGGATGATCCGTTGCTTTACACCGGCAAGGTGAATGGGCAGGAGGCCGATCAATTTCCTTTTGCAATCACGGAAAAGGATCTGGCGCGCGGACGTGAGCGGTTCAATATCTATTGCGCGCCTTGCCATTCACAATTGGGCGATGGGAATGGGATGATTGCGCAGCGCGGATTCAAGAATCCTCCTTCCTATTACGAACCGCGGCTGATGAAATCTCCGGTGGGCCACTTCTTCAACGTGATGACCAACGGATGGGGCGCGATGGGAGATTATTCGGCACAGGTACCGGTGGCCGATCGCTGGCGCATCGCGGCCTACATTCGTGCGCTGCAACTCTCTCGCTCCGCTAAGAGCGGCGACGTTCCGGGCCGGCAGGTGGCGCGTCTCGCATCTGAGCAGCCGGCTTCTGGAAACAACGCGAACGAGGGAACCAGCGAGCGTAAAACAGAATCCATGGAGGCGAAGTAGATGAGCACGACGACCTATCCCGCTTCCTATCGGTTTAATCCGCCTGCGGCGATGGCATCGCTTTCAACACGATGGCTGGCGATTGGCGCGGTGGCGGCGATTGCCTCGATTGCCGGTGCTTTCGTATCCGGCCAGCAGTTCTGCCGTGGATACCTGATCGGCTACATGCTGGTGCTCGGCTTCTCGCTGGGCTCACTGGCGCTGTTGATGTTGGGACATCTTACGGGTGGCAACTGGTGGATGATTGGGCGTCGCGTAATGGAAGCCGCGGTGGCAAACATTCCATTGCTCACAATTTTATTCGTGCCCATTTGGCTGGGACGGCACAGCCTGTATATCTGGCTCGATCCGGCTTACGTGGCATCGCATCATGCGGTTGCGGCGAAGAGCGCGTACCTCAATGACCATTTCTGGACGCTGCGAGCGGTTATCTATTTTGCGATCTGGAACCTGTGGTCATGGGGGCTGCGCAAAGGCTCGCTGAAGCAGGATGGGGACAACTCTCCGCAGGTGTGGCAAAACCTAAAGGTCTGGGCTGCACCGGGATTGTTGGTGTACGGCCTGACGATTACCTTGGCCTGCACCGACTGGGTGATGTCGCTTGATCCTGCGTGGTACTCAACGATCTTCGGCATGTTTTTCATGATCAGCGAAATGCTTTCAGTGATGGCGCTGATGATCGTGATCCTGTGTTCCATGCGCGAGTTTGAGCCCTACAACGCGATTCTTGGGCCGGATAAACTTCACGATTACGGCAAGCTGATGCTGGCCTTCACCATGGTGTGGGCTTACTTCAGCTTCTCGCAGTGGCTGATCATCTGGGCCGGTAATCTTCCGGAAGAAATCACCTGGTATCTCGACCGCATTCACGGCGGATGGCAGATCGTGGCGCTGGCGCTGGTGTTTCTGCAATTTGCGCTGCCATTTACTTTGCTGCTCTCACGCGAACTTAAGCGGGACGCGCGGAAACTGGTTCCGGTTGCGTTGCTGGTCCTGGTAATGCGGTATGTCGATCTGTATTGGTTGGTGGCGCCGAATCCATTTCCGGGAACTACCGGGGATGCGCATCACCTTACGTATCACTGGACCTATCTTGCGGCGCCGCTCGCATTGGTGAGCATTTGGCTGGGGATGTTTTTCCGCGAGTTCGGCAAGCGGCCTTTGCTGGTAGTCACCGAACCGATGTTGCCGCGCCTTTGGGAGCAGAGCCATGGACACTAATCACGGACACGTAAATGGCGAAGAACGCAACCCGAGCGTTGGATACGACAAAAGCGATATGGGAGCCCGTGGAATTCTTATATTCTTCCTGGTGCTTGCAGTGTTTGCCGTTGCTATTCACTTCTGCGTTCTTGGAATGTACATAGGCATGACACGCTTTGCCGAGAAGCACGATCCGGAGATGAGTCCGCTAGCTCCGAAGGCGGTCACACCTCGCTCAGGCATCATGACCAACACGGCGAACGTCAACGTACAAAGATTTCCTGAACCCCGTTTGCAGAGCGAAGAAACGGCAGACATGACGAAGATGCTGTTGAAAGAGACGGCTGCCCTGACTGCGGAGCCATGGCAGGATCCACAGGGAAACGTGCATTTGCCAATTGACCAGGCAATCAAGATCGCTGCTACGCGCCTTCCAACGCGTGCCGGTAGCGCGGCGCTGCCGAATTATCCCGGCGTGGGAAGAGAGTATTCGGAACCATCTACGCTCGACGCTGCCGCTCCGCAGAATGAGTCTGGGTACAACATGGGCGAGAATTCGTTCGCGAATAAGGAGCCAGGCAAGTAACCGCTTCTACTTTGCTGAGCGAGATAGGACAGAAATGATGTCGGGCCTTAAAACAATTCGAAAAATGGCAATGAGTCTAGCCATAGCGGCTGCAATGAGCGCAATGGCCATGGCACAGTACTTTACTCCGCCCGAGACGAAGACCGTTTCGCCTCCGGGATTGGAAGGCGTGGGCATTGATCAGCGCCTGAACGAGCAGGTGCCGCTGGATCTAACGTTTAAGGATGAGCAGGGCAAGACCGTGAAGCTAGGCGACTACTTCCACGAGGGCCGTCCTGTGATTCTGAATCTCGTCTATTTCCAGTGTCCAATGCTGTGCACGGAAGTCTTGAACGGGTTGACCTCGGCGCTGAAGGTGATCAAGTTTGTGCCGGGCAAAGAATTCGAGGTGGTCACCGTCAGTATCGATCCTCGCGAGACTCCGCAGCTGGCTTCGAACAAGAAGGAAATGTATCTGAAGAAGCTTGGGAATCCGGCCGCCGGCAATGGCTGGCATTTTCTAACCGGCGAGCAGACGAAAATTTCCGAGCTGGCGAAGGCCGTAGGTTTCCGTTATCAATATGACGCTAAGCTGGACCAGTTCGCTCACGCTGCGGGAATCATGCTGATTACGCCGACGGGAAAAGTGGCGCAGTACTACTACGGCGTGGAGTATTCCGCTAAGGACATGCGGCTCGGCATTGTCGAAGCTTCGCAGAACAAGATTGGGTCGCTGGCCGACCAGGTACTGCTGTACTGCTATCACTACGATCCGCGCACGGGCCGTTATGGCGCGACCATTACGAACATAGTTCGTCTTGGCGGGATTACAACGGTCATTGTGCTGGGCAGCTGTCTCATACTGCTGTTTCGCAAAGAGAAGCAAGATCACGGCATCGGAACAGGACGGGCATAAAAAGATATGTGGTCAAATCTGCCACTATTTCCGGCGCGCGCTAGCTCCATGGCCGGACACGTTGACGCACTGTACTTCGCCCTGGTGGCGATCACTGCCTTTTTCACCATCTTGATCTCTGCGCTGATCCTGTTTTTTGCCGTACGTTATCGCAAGGAACGAAATCCGCAGGCAACACAGATTCACGGCTCGACTGCCCTGGAGCTAATGTGGACAGGCATCCCGCTGGGCATCGTGATGATCATCTTTGTATGGTCGTCCGTAATCTTCTTTATCCAGACACGTCCGCCGAAAGGCGCGATGGAAGTTTATGCCGTAGGGAAGCAATGGATGTGGAAGTTTCAGCACACCGAGGGGCAGCGTGAAATCAATCAACTGCACGTTCCGGTGGGGCGCGACGTACGCATGATCATGACCTCGCAGGATGTGATTCACGATTTCTACGTTCCGGCATTCCGCATCAAAGCCGATGTGTTGCCGGGGCGCTATACCTCCACATGGTTCCATGCTACGGTGCCGGGCCGCTATCACCTGTTCTGCGCCGAATATTGTGGAACACAGCACTCGGGCATGGTTGGTGAGGTGATCGTGATGGAGCCGGCTGACTACGATCGCTGGGCAGCCGGTGGAGTGGATGGATCGCTGGCGTCGGCGGGCGAAAAAAGTTTTCAGCAGTATGGCTGTTCAATGTGCCATCGCGCCGACGCAGCGGGGCGCGGACCAAACCTGATCGGGGTGTTTGGCAAACCGGTGCTTCTGGATGACGGTCGCACAATAAGTGCCGATGAGAGCTATGTACGCGAGTCGATCCTGAATCCGGGGGCGAAGATTGCGAGCGGCTTTAAGAACATTATGCCGACATTCGAGGGGCAACTGAGCGAAGAGGAAGTGATCGGGTTGGTCGCATACGTCAAGGCGCTGGGCAATGGCTCGGCGAACCTGCCGCTACCCGTCAGTGAACCGAACTCGGGAGTTTATCCGGTCCCTCCGAAGACCGAAGGATCGGTCGTGAAGAGTGACAAGACTGCAACTCCGCCAACGAAAGCAGCACCGGCGAAGCCGGCAGCAAAGCCGTAAAGGGTGAATAATGGAAACCGCTAATCTTCCTGTCGAACCGAAGACGAACTACTTGAACGCAGATTACGGGATCAAGTCGTGGCTACTCACCACTGACCACAAGCGGATTGCGCTTCTATACCTGATCTCGATTACGGCGTTCTTCTTTGTGGGCAGCTTCTTCGCCATGCTGATTCGTCTGGAGCTACTTACTCCGGCGGGCGACCTGGTGTTATCCGACACGTATAACAAGCTGTTCACCATGCACGGCATCGTGATGATCTTCCTGTTCCTAATACCGTCGATTCCGGCGGTGTTAGGTAACTTTCTTGTGCCAATGATGGTTGGCGCGAAGGATCTGGCGTTCCCCAGATTGAATCTGGCGAGCTGGTACATTTTCATCACTGGTGCCTGTTTTATTCTGTATGCCATCCTCACTGGAGGCGTGGATACCGGCTGGACATTCTACACGCCGTTCTCGACCACCTTCTCTAATACGAATGTGGTCACCGCGGCGCTGGGCGTGTTTATCACGGGCTTCTCATCCATCTTTACGGGGTTGAACATTATTGTCACCGTACATCGCATGCGCGCCCCGGGATTGACATGGCGTCGTTTGCCGCTGTTCATCTGGGCGAATTACGCGGCCTCGGTGATCATGGTGCTGGGCACTCCGGTGCTGGCGATTACGCTTGTGCTCGTCGCTCTGGAACGCGTATTTCATATCGGCATCTTCGATGCGCGATTGGGCGGCGATCCACTACTGTTCCAGCACCTGTTCTGGTTTTACTCGCACCCTGCCGTGTACATCATGATTTTGCCGGGCATGGGCGTGGTCAGCGAAGTGATAGCCTGCTTCTCGCGCAAGCGCGTGTTTGGATACGACTTCATTGCGATGTCGTCGATCGCGATTGCAGTGCTGGGATTTCTGGTGTGGGCACACCACATGTTTGTCGCCGGAATTTCTACTTACGCGGCGCTCATCTTCTCGATGCTGAGTTTCTTCGTGGCCATACCTTCTGCCGTGAAAGTGTTTAACTGGACGGCGACTCTTTACAAAGGCTCGATCACGTTCGAGACTCCGATGCTGTACACGTTTGCATTCATCGGACTATTCACTATTGGCGGGCTTACCGGCGTGTTTCTTGCGTCGGTTGGACTCGACCTGCATGTTACCGACACTTACTTTGTCGTGGCCCACTTCCACTACGTGATGGTGGGCGGCATGGTGACGGCGTTCATGGGTGGGTTGCATTTCTGGTGGCCGAAGATCACTGGCAAGATGTATCCCGAGGCTTTTGCAAAGTTGAGCGCGGTGCTGGTGTTTGTTGGATTCAACCTCACCTTCTTCCCTCAATTCCTGTTGGGCTACATGGGAATGCCTCGCCGGTATCACGCATATCCGCCGGAATTCCAGGTGCTGAATGTGCTGTCGACGGCGGGAGCCTCGATCCTCGCGGTCGGTTTCCTGATGCCTATGGTGTATTTCATGTGGAGCCTGCAATACGGCAAGGATGCGGGACCGAATCCTTATCGCGCGGCAGGATTGGAATGGATGACATCTTCGCCGCCGCCGACGTTCAATTTTGACGAGACGCCAGTTGTAACCTGGGAAGCCTATAACTACGACGAAATCGACGCGCCCAATAAGGGGGTTGAAATTGCCGGATAGCGTGACAGAATCACACAATTTAAAACATCACTTTGCTGACCTGGATCAACAGAAGGCTACGTCCACGTTCGGTATGTGGCTCTTCCTGGTCACCGAGATCATGTTTTTCGGCGGCATGTTTGCCGCGTACCTGATTTATCGGCTCTCGTACTACAACGCCTGGGTAGCGGGCAGCCAGACGATGGAGATTCAACTGGGCGCGATCAACACGGCGGTGCTCATCTGCTCCTCACTGACCATGGTGATGGCAGTGCACTCGGCGAAGCTGGGCAATCGCAAGATGACAGCGGTCTGCCTCATCCTGACGCTGGCTTTGGGATTTGCCTTCCTTGGCGTGAAGGCCGTGGAGTACCACGGACACTGGGTTCATCATGAAGTTCCCGGACCGAACTTCCACTTCGAGCACGAGGGCAACTACGATCCGCGCCAGGTCTCAATCTTCTTCTCGCTGTATTTCGCGATGACTGGAATGCACGCGTTCCACATGATCATCGGTGCCGGATTGCTTACCTGGTTGCTGATTGCGAATGCTCGTGGACGATTCAGTCCCGAGTACAACTCACCGGTGGAAATGGTGGGGCTGTACTGGCACTTCGTCGATTTAGTCTGGATCTATCTTTTCCCGCTGCTCTATTTGATCAGCCACCACCATAACGGGTAGGAGAGAAGAGAATGACCGAACACGCACACCCTACTATAAAAACATTCGTATCCGTTTGGGCCGCTCTGCTGGTGTTCACCGGATTGACGGTGTTTGTCGCCACCCTGGAGCTTGGCCCATTGAACGCGATTGTGGCGCTGAGCATTGCCACCGTGAAAGCGCTGCTTGTGCTGCTGTTTTTCATGGAATTGCGCTACTCCACCGCGCTTACGAAAGTAGTGGTCGTGGCAGCGATCTTTTTCCTGATGCTGCTGGCAGGGCTCACATTGTCCGACTACATGACGCGTGGATGGAGTTCCTACATCAATCCTTTCCATTGAGAACGCGGGCGATTTCGCACGGAGAGGGCTCAGGCCCTCCTCGTTGCCGTTGCAGTCGGCTTCATTCCATTCCATCCCCGAATGGAATGGGAATGTTACAGTCTCGTGAAAACCCTCTCTCGACAGTTCCCGCCATGCTCGCACCTGAATACAATGGAGCCAATGAAACCTCTCATATTTGTGGTGGAGGATGAAGCCGACATCGCCCGGTTGATCAAACATCATCTTGAGGCTGCCGGTTTCACTGCCCGTATTTTTGCGACCGCCCCACCTGTAATTCAGGAGGCGGAACGTGAAAAGCCTGCACTTTTTCTGCTGGACATCATGATCCCCGGCGGGGACGGATTTGAGATCTGCCGGCGCATACGGCAGAATCAGGCAATGGCCATGACGCCGGTCATCTTCCTTACTGCGAAGACCAGCGAGAGCGACCGCGTCCTTGGGTTAGAACTCGGCGCGGATGATTACGTCAGCAAGCCATTCAGCCCTCGCGAGCTGATTGCGCGTGTAAAGGCCGTGCTTCGCCGGTTCGAGCGGCCACTGGCTCCGGAGGTCATCACTTCGGGCGACATCGAAATCGACAGCGGTGCAATGATCCTGACCGTGCGCGGAAAGCAGGTAGCGACTACGGCTACCGAATTCCGACTGCTGGAGTACATGGCACGCCACCCGGGCCGCGTCTTCACACGCGACCAATTGCTGGACGCAGTCTGGCGCGATACGGCCTATGTGACCCCGCGTTCCGTCGACGTTTATGTGCGGCGCATTCGCGAGAAAATAGAAAAGGATCCCGAAGAGCCTCATCATTTGCGTACGGTTCGAGGAGCCGGATACCGCTTTGAGGCTTCGAAGTGAAGAATCGCATTTTCTTCAAGATGGTGTTCGTCTTTACCTTGGTCATTGCAGCAGCTACCTTGACCTTGGACGTAGCCATCACGCATTCATGGGAAAACTCTCTCCAGCAACAAATAGCGGGCAATCTTCGGCAGAAGACCGCCATGTTTGCATCGCGCGTCTCCGCCGCCCGGCTATCGAGTGCCGATCTAAAACAGGTTGCAAAGGAAGTCGCAGAGGCATCGGGCGCGCGAGCCACCGTCATTGACACCCAGGGACATGTGATGGCGGACAGCGACGCGGTTCCGGAGACGATGGAGAATCACGCGCGGCGTCCGGAGTTCCAGGCAGCGCTAGAGGGGAAGGTTGGTGTCGACACCCGGCGCAGTCACACCCTCGGCGTGGACCTTCTCTACATTGCTCAACCGGTTCCGGGAGGCGCTGTCCGGCTCGCCGTACCGCTTAGCGCAATAGCTGAGGCCAACAAAACAGTGTGGCGCTCGCTGCTCTTTGCGTCGGCGTTAGCTTGTTTCATCGCAATTCTGCTGGCGGCTTGGGCGTCGAAAAATGTCAGTGAACGCCTGGAGCGCATTCTCAAATTTGCAGGCAAGATCGCGGAGGGGGATTTTTCAGCTCGCTTGTCCGAGTATCAAAATGACGAAATTGGGCGGGTAGCCAGCGCACTGGACGTCACGGCACGCAAGCTCCAAGCCAGCTTCAAGGAAGTGGAAGATAGCCGTAGTGAGTTGGAGACCGTGCTGAACAGTATGCAGGAGCCCGTGATCGCCATCTCTCAGGATGGCCGCACGCAATGGGCGAACCGGCGCATGGAGATGCTCACGCCGATTGGCGTGCGGCTTGGTCAGCCGGTGGTGCAGACCGTGCGCGATCCAAATTTTCTGGCGTCGATCCAGGAAGCGGCGCTACACCGCAAGCTGGTCACCGTGCGCGTTAAGAGCTTCGTTCCTGGACGCGTATTTGCGGCCACTGTGGCGCCAATGTCTTCCGGTGGATTAGTCGCAGTGTTGCACGATCTGACGGATGCAGAAAGCATTGAGAAGACACGCCGCGATTTCATCGCCAATGTTTCCCACGAACTGCGCACGCCACTCACGTCGATCCAGGGCTACGCTGAGACACTGCTGGACGGGGTTGCCTCAGAGGAAATCCAGCGTGAGTTTTTGGAGATCATTCGCAAGAACGCCTCACGCATGGCACGTCTGACCGAAGATCTGCTGATTCTCGCGAGAGTAGAGTCTGGCGATAAGAAACTGCAATTGCGTGCGGTTTCTTCCGCTGAACTTCTGCGCGACGCTTCGGATTATTTCAACGACCACCGTGCCGACTCCGGCATGAGGTTGGACGTGGTGAATGAAGCACTGAAATTTGTATCGGCTGACCGTGATGTCATCTTCCAGGTCTTCTCCAATCTCATTGATAACGCCTGCAAATACGCGGCTCAAGGTGGACGCATCCTGATTGGAGCTCACGACGTAGAGGGATTCGTCCAGTTCTATGTGCGTGACTTCGGGCCGGGAATCGCCAGTGAACATCTCCCGCGTTTATTCGAGCGCTTCTACCGAGTCGACAAGGCCCGCTCGCGCGAAAGCGGAGGCACCGGATTGGGGCTGGCCATCGCCAAGCACATCATGCTGGCACATGGTGGAGTCATTACCGCGGAAAGCGAGTTGAACCACGGCTGCACGTTTGTTTTCTCAATCCCAGAAGCGCGCACGACTCCTGAGTAACTCTCCTGATTCACGAGATATTCACACACCGCTCATACGACTGAAATTCCAATTCCATAAGTTGGAAGCAATGTGATTGGGGGCTGAGGGGCCACCGGCGTTAACGCTCGGCGGTCGCTGTAACATCTTGTACACCCCGTCCATTCAGGAGCCATCACATGGGCGAGCCAAATCTCCAAACAACTCCAGGATCACACCTTCTTGAACTCACTCTGAACGCGTTCCGCGTCGCGCACAGCGCATCCTTTGCCGCGGCGGAAGGGATCGCGACGGCATCCAAGGAGCGCTTCGGAGAAGTGCGCGAGCGTGAGCGCGAGTTGGATTCGCTGGACCGCGACATCGACGATCTTGTGACGACGACAATCACAAAAGTTGGCGACGATGAGGCCAAGACGCTGCTCGCCTGCATGAAATTCGGAATATCGCTGGAGCGGATCGGCGATCTTCTGTTGAGCTTTGTAAACCGTGCTGAGGCCATCGCCGCACATATGAACCATGACGATCTCCGCGATCTCAGTGTGATGAGTTCGCAGCTAGAGCGAATGCTGAACGACATCGAAGCCGCCTTCCGTACCCGTTCGTTGGACAAGGCTGTGAATGTGCTCCGGTCGGATGCGGAACTGGATCGTCTGCGCAATGTCATCACTTTCCGGCATCTTGAACCGTCGGAAGGGCAGCGCCGTTTTGATAGCTTCCATGTCTTGTTTATGGCCCAGGAAATCGAGCGAGCCGGCGATCATGTGAAGAACATGGCAGAAGAAGTTTGCCACCTAGTTAGCGGGCGGACCGTTCGCCATGTGCTCCGTTCCTATGACCGCCCGGTCGAACAGCTTTTCCTGGAACATATGAAGAGCAAACTCTAGCCGATGGAACTTCTATCCAGAGTAGACGGTTGTAACCGCAAATTCACACTCAGTTAATGATGCCGTAACGACCTGAAACAGATACTTACAATTGAAACCTCAGGAGGAACTATCTTGATTCGTTCTATGAAGCTAATGATCTGCGCAGTTCTCATGTGCGTCACCGCTTCCGCACAGTCTTTGAATGGCGCGGGCGCCACTTTTCCGAATCCTATTTACCAGAAGTGGTTCACGCAGTACAGCGCTGCCCATCCCGGTGTACGGATCAATTATCAGTCGCTTGGTTCTGGAGCGGGCATCAAACAGTTGATTGCAGGTACAGTTGATTTCGGCGCTTCGGACGGTCCCATGACCGACGAACAGATTTCGCAACACAAGGGCAAGGTTCTGCATATCCCCACGGTGCTCGGCGCAGTAGTCCCCGCCTATAATATCCCCGGCGTGAAGCAGGAATTGAAGTTCACCCCTGAGATTCTGTCAGGCATCTTCATGGGTAAGATCAACAATTGGGGCGATCCGGCGATTGCCAAAGCGAATCCCGGTGTGAAGTTTCCCGCCCAGTCTATCGTTGTCGTCCATCGCTCAGATGGTTCGGGTACCACCTACATCTTCACCGACTATCTTTCCAAGGTAAGCACGGAATGGAACTCCTCGGTCGGTAAGGGAACCAGCGTGAAGTGGCCGGTTGGTCTCGGCGGCAAAGGCAATGAAGGGGTCGCCGGCACGGTTCGTCAAATCGAAGGCGCCATTGGCTACGTCGAACTGATCTATGCTGTGCAGAACAATATCAGTTATGGCGTGGTTCGCAACAAGAGCGGCAATTTCGTGAAAGCATCAATCGACTCAACTACCGCCGCTGCTGCCGCTGCCGCTGCCCACATGCCATCTGACTACCGGGTTTCGATCACTAACGCGGATGGCAAGAATTCTTACCCGATTGCGAGCTTTACCTGGTTATTGATTCCTCAGCAGTCTCGTGACGCCAATAAAGGCAAGGTTCTCCGTGATTTTCTTACGTGGATGCTGAACGAAGGTGAGAACCAAGTGAGTATGCTCACTTATGCACCGCTGCCGAAGGAAGTCGTCAAGAAACTGCAGGACACGGTCAGCACAATCCGCTAATTGCACAAGTATGCGTTGGAGTGCGGAATGCCGATCCCGCACTCCAGCTCCCTCTGGAAGAATATTTTTCTCTACTCCGTAAAACGGAGACTGGATTCTAATGAAAACAATTAAGAACTTCGTGGTTCTGCTGCTTCTCACCGGACTCTGCGCTGCGCAGCCTGTACCGGGGGGCAACGATGCGGAAAACTCCAAGCGGAAGGCCCATTCGGTGACGAAGAAGGCCAGCGCTAAAGTCGCACCGGTGACTGCCGAAGACATTCAGCAGCTCAAAGACCTGATTCGCGCGCAACAGGCCCAGATCGACCAGCTCACACAGCAAGTCTCGCAGCGCGATCAGTTGACCCAGCAAGCGCAGCAGACCGCTGCTGAAGCGCAGAAGAGCGCCACCGCCGTGCAGGAGAAGACGGCCTCGATCGAGACCGTGGTGGCCGCCACAAACAACAAGGTAGAGACCGTTACGTCGGACGTAGCCGACCTGAAAACCACAGCGACCAATGCCGCCGTGACCACACAGGAAGATCAGAAGCGAGTGGGCGTTTTGGAAAGCCTGAACAGCCGTTTCCGTTTCGGCGGAGATGTCCGTGTGCGCTATGAGAGCTTTTTCCAGCGCGCGGCCGGTGTAGAGGATCGCGAGCGCTTTCGTGTCCGCCTCCGCTTTGGCGTCGACGGAAAATTGAGCGAGAACTTTGTCGGAGGCTTCGCACTTGCCTCTGGCTCGCAAACCGACCCGACCTCAACCAATCAGACTCTGGGCGACAGCGGCAACGCCCCGAATTTTGAGCGTAAGGCGATCAATATCGATCGGGCTTACGTCACCTGGAATCCCAGCGCGTATAAGTGGTTCAGCGTCACCGGCGGCAAATTTGCTTACCCATGGGTTCGCACCAATCCCACCTTCGACCCCGACATCAATCCGGAAGGATTTAGCGAAAAGGTTGCTTTCAAGATTGCCAACCCAATTCTGAAAGAAGTGAGTGTGACGGGTATGCAGCTTGTGTTGCAGACCGCCGACTCTAAGACGTTGCCGAACACCGACTCGTGGGCCCACGGTGGCCAGGTCGGCGCGAAATTGCAACTTGGCAAGTTCTGGTCTGCAACCCCGACATATGCCATGTTGAACTTTGTCCGTCCGAATGCGGCGATCTTCGGCACGGCTGGAGCCAGCACAGCGTTTGCTCCTAATGGAATGTCGAACTGCACCAAGACCGGCGTCAAGTATCCAAATGTGACGGCAACTGGAACTGGCTTCTGCTCGCAGTTCGAATACAGCGACTTCATCCTCTCCAACGTGATCAAGACTCCGATTTCCTCTTTGCCGCTCAATCTAATTGGTGAGTACGAAAAGAATCTTCGCGCTGTTGCCAACGTTGCAAAGGACAATAAACTTCACGATACGTTGTACTACGTCGAAGCCAGCCTGGGTCAGCTCAAGAATAGGGGCGATATCCAGTTCGGCTACGCCTATACGCACTCCGAGCAGGATGCCGTGCTCGCATCCTTCGCCGAGAGCGATCAGTATCAGCCGACAAACGTTGAACAGAACCGCATCTTCTTCAGCTGGAAGGTGCGGAACAATACCACTCTTGGCTATACACAGTGGATCGGCCGCTACCTTCAGCAGAGTCTTGCCGGAAAGACTAGCAATCCGTATCTGAAGCGCGGTCAACTCGACGTGGTTTACAGCTTCTAAATCTGGTTGCGGAATAGCTCCACGGTCGTATACCCGGCGGAACCGAACCTGGTTTCGCCGGTTTTTGTTGTTCAATGGAAGATTCCTTAGAGCGCCTCGCACGTCGTCTGTTGACCAAGTAGCAGCTATACGGAAGCGACCCATAATTTTACTAATGTGGTACTACTCGAGCGTAATTGCCTCCTAAAGGCCGTACGAACCTCAAAAGATTTCAACTTTTCTCTTTTCCGCCAGCGGCTTTCAACCTAAAATCATCGAGCTCTCCCAATCTGGGAGGGTTACTAAGTTCGGGGGGAAGCTCCCCGGGCCTGAATCGCGTTTACACCTTGTCTCGCAGGCCGTCGTCTTTTGGCGCCCGGCATCTGCGAGGAGTTGAACTTTGGAGCGTCGAGACATGAGGAACTTTCAAAAAGTGGTGGCGGTGATTGCGCTATCCGCAATGTGCCTGGCGGCGCCTGCGCCATCTGACGGCCCAGCCGCTAAGAAGCATCACGCCGCAAAAGCTGTAAAGAAAGATGAGACCGCCGAGAAACTCCGACAGTTAAAGGAGATGGTCGATCAGCAGCAGGCCGCGATGCAACAAATGCAGCAGCAACTGCAGCAAACGCAACAACAGTTGCAGCAGACTCAGCAGCAGTTGACGCAGACCCAGCAGACCGCGCAGCAAGCCGACGCCAAGATCGCTACAGTCGAGTCAAACAGCAATCTTCAGGTGCAAAAGGTCAGTTCCGATCTTTCCGACGTGAAGACCGCGCTGAACACCACCACGGTAACCGCTCAAAAGGCAGATAAGCGCGTCGGTGAACTGGAACATCCAAACAGCATTGCCTACAAGGGCGTCCGCATCACGCCGGGCGGCTTCATCGAATTGACGGGCCTCTATCGCTCGAAAGCGACCATCTCGGATCAGGCGACTCCGTTCAACGGAATTCCCCTGGCCAACCAGCCGAACACCAAGCTCAGTGAGTTCGGCTTCACCGCACGCGACTCGCGCATCATTCTGCGCGCAGATGCCGATGCGGGCACCACCAAGCTGACCGGCTACTTCGAAATGGACTTCTTCGGAACCAGCACCACGGCGAACCCGAACCAGACCTCTAGCTACACCCCGCGCGTGCGTCAGGCCTGGGGCCGCGCCAAGTTTGCAAATGGCTGGACCGTCACTGGCGGTCAGATGTGGAACCTGATTACGCTGAACCGCAAGGGAACCGATGCGGACAACGCCAATCTCTGGATTCCGAACATCATGGAAGCTCAGTACTCTGTCGGTTACGACTGGGGCCGCTTTGCTGAATTCCGCGTGTCCAAGACCGTCGCAAAGGACTTCTCTGTTGCAGTCGGGTTGGCCAACGCCTCCTATCTCAACTCTGGCGCGACCACCGCAGTTGCGGGTCTGGCTCAGCCTGGCGTCGGTTTGTATGGCAACACCGTCGTCACCTCCTGCACCCAGAACGCCACAACGCTGGTCGTGACCTGCGCGCAAACTCCTCTGTATTCCGTCAACCTGTCGCCTGACATCGTTGCCAAGATCGCGTATGACAACACAAAGCTCGGCCACTATGAAGTGAAGGGCCTGGCCCGCATCTTCCGTGATCGTGTAGTTCCGACCGCAACTGCCGCGGGATTCAACAATACCGCTCTCGGTTACGGCGCTGGCGCCGGTGCTGTCGTTCCTGTCGTGGCCAAGAAGGTTGACTTCATCCTCCAGGGACTGTGGGGCAAGGGCATCAGCCGTTATGAAGACTCCGGTCAGTTTGACTTTGTCGTGCGCTCCAATCCCACCGGGTTCCATGGTGGCGATAACGACATGAAGCCTGTAATGAGCTACAGCGTACTGGCTGGATTCGAAACTCACCCATCGAAGAAGGTCGAAATCGATGCGCTGTTCGGCGACGAATACTACGACAAGACCACGTACGGCGTCATCAACAACACCACTGGCGCGCTCTCGATTGCTGGCTACGGCTCGCCGACGAACGTGAACACTGGATGTTTCTTTGAATCCGCCGCGCAGATCCCTGCTGGTGTCAGTTCAACTTGCACGGGCAACAACAAGAACCTCTGGAACGCCAAGTTGTACGGCTACTATGACCTATATAAGGGACCCATGGGCACCCTGCGTTACGGCGCTGAAATCGACTACATTAGCCGTAGAACGTGGGCTGGTGTAGGCGGAGCCCCGAGGGGCAATGACACCACGGTCTTCACGACCATGCGTTACATTTTCCCGTAACCCTCCTATAGGAGTCCTTCTATCGAGGGATTTTCCTGAGAGTAACTGGCCAGCGTGAGCCTCAGCTCACGCTGGTTTTTTGTGCTCGTAGTCGTGCCCGTCGATACCTCGCCTGTCATAAACTGGCGTACCGACGATTTCCGCTCCGCTCGCCACCGGGCCTCCGTCTCGATACACTACGTCTCCGCCAATCTGGACAGTGGTCTGGGACAGGCAGGTTGCTTTCGCAGGCGATAATCCGTTTCGAAAGGGACCTTGATGCCCTTTGATCTTGTCGTGATTTCCTATTCATCTGATGTTAACAATCCTCTGGTACCGTCAAGTATGTGAGCACCAGTCCCAACCCAGACTTTCGTCCACTCGGCCACTTCAACACGCCGGTGTCAAGCGCGCACAGTGAACCAGTCCGTCAGGACTCGCCTGTTGCTGTCTCACACGCGCCCACGATACACCTTCACGCTAGCAAGGCGAGTAAGTACATCGATCTAGCTTTTCGCTACTCACTGCTGCTCTGCGCAATTTCGATCATCGCGATCATGGCTCTGTTTTTCTATGAGCTGACCTCGCGTTCTAAGCTCTCCATCTCGAAATTTGGCTTTGCCTTCTTCACTGGAAAGACCTGGGACCCCGTCGCTGGTGAATTCGGCGCTATGCCTTTCATCTACGGAACACTGGTTTCTTCGCTCGTGGCACTAGTGTTAGCCGTTCCTCTGGCAGTGGGAGTTTCTGTTTTTGTCACCGAACTTTGTCCGCGAAAATTTCGTGGGATCATCTCATTCACCGTGGAACTGCTGGCTGCAATCCCTTCGGTGATTTATGGCCTTTGGGGAATTTTTGTCCTCGCACCTATTCTGCGGAATTCCGTGCAGCCCTGGTTGAGTACGTATCTTGGCTGGACCGGTATGTTCGTGGGTCCAGCTTACGGCATCGGTATGCTTGCCGCTGGAATCATCCTGGCCATCATGATCATTCCCATCATCGCCTCGATTACGCGTGAGGTTCTGATTGCTGTGCCGCAGACCCAGCGCGAGGCCGTACTGGCGCTGGGCGCCACACGCTGGGAAATGGTGCGCATGGCGGTGTTGCGCAATGCGCGTGTAGGAATTATGGGTGGCATCATCCTTGGCTTGGGCCGCGCGATTGGCGAGACCATGGCGGTCACCATGCTCATCGGCAATCGCCCGGAGATCGCCAAGTCGCTATTTGCCCCCGGATACACGATGGCCTCGGTGATCGCCAATGAGTTCTCCGAAGCTACGGACGATCTGTACCTGAGTGCGCTAGTGGAGATCGGCTTGGTCCTGTTGATTGTGACCGTGATTGTGAATGCCTGTGCTCGGCTACTTGTGTGGTCGATCACCCGTGGGCACTCTGTGAGGGCCAATGCCTAGCATTTCTCGTCCCCTCAGCTTCGCACGCCGTTTCAGTAATTTCAGTTTTATTGTTCTCTCGGGAGTGGCAGCGATCCTGGTTTTGGCTCCCTTGGCGGCAATCTTCGGCTATCTGGTGTACAAGGGAATAGGTTCGCTGAACTGGGCATTCCTGACGCACACACCTCGACCGGTTGGAGAGCCCGGCGGTGGCATGGCCAACGCGATCCTGGGTTCGATGATGATTCTGGGCCTCGGCTCCATCATTGGTGTCCCGCTCGGAATCGGCGCTGGCATCTATCTGGCTGAGTTCGGTCGGGGACGTTTCGTCCATATTGTTCGGTTTACAGCGGATGTCCTGAATGGCGTACCTTCGATTGTTGTCGGCATCGCGGTTTATGCCTTGGTTGTCCTGCCGCAGCAGCATTTTTCCGCACTCGCCGGAGGCGTCGCGCTGGGCATCATGATGATTCCTACAATCGCGCGCACCACCGAGGAGATGCTCCTGATGGTGCCGAACACCATTCGCGAGGCTGCGCTTGGTCTGGGCATTCCGCAGTGGCGCACCACGTTGCAGGTGACGTTGCGCACTGCTTCCAAGGGCGTTATTACCGGAGCGATGCTTGCCTTCGCACGCGTCGCCGGTGAGACGGCTCCGTTGCTTTTTACGGCCTTTGGAAATCAATTCTGGAATTTGAACCCGAACCAACCGACAGCAGCCCTGCCCATCCAGATCTTTGCGTACGCCATCTCGCCGTTTGATGAATGGCACCGTCAGGCCTGGGCAGGAGCCTTAATACTGATTGTCTTGATCGTCGTTGCCGTTTCCGCAGTGCGCGTTGTGACCAGCCGTGGAAGCATGGCAAACAACGCCTAACTAGCAAGGAGCCTTCACCGATGGGTGTTGGAATTGAAGTAAAGGAACTGAACGCCTGGTTTGGAAAGACGCAGGTCCTGCATGAAATCGATATCAAAGTGGGTGCCAATGCCGTGACAGCCGTGATCGGTCCGTCCGGTTGCGGGAAATCCACTTTTGTTCGATGCCTGAACCGTATGCATGAAACCATTCCTGATGCGCGCGTCAGCGGCTCTGTCCAGGTTGGTGATATTGATGTTTACGGCTCCGGGACCGTAGCGGTCGATGTCCGACGCCGCATTGGAATGGTCTTCCAGAAACCGAATCCTTTTCCCACTATGTCCATTTACGACAACGTGGCTGCCGGGCTCCGGCTTAACGGATACAATAAGCGGCACGAGTTGGACCAGGTAGTGGAACATTCGCTGCAGATGGCCGCACTCTGGGACGAGGTCAAAGACGTTCTGAAAAAGAAGTCTGGATCTTCACTTTCTGGAGGACAGCAGCAGAGGCTCTGCATTGCCCGAGCGCTTGCCGTGCAGCCCGAATTGCTTTTGATGGACGAGCCAGCAAGTGCCCTCGATCCGATTTCGACTGGAAAGATCGAAGAGCTGATCTTCCAACTTAAGGCGCAATACACAGTCGTAATCGTGACTCACAACATGCAGCAGGCTGCGCGCGTTGCCGATCACACCGGCTTCTTTCTCATGGGCAAGCTTATTGAGTATGACAAGACGGAAAAGATTTTCACCACACCCTCCGACAAACGTACGGAGGATTACATAACGGGCAGGTTTGGATGATGCGCAGCCGATTTCAGCAAGGGTTGGATGAACTGAAAGAACGTTTGCTCAAGATGGGCGGAATGGCCGAAGCGGCCATTGAGCTTGCGGCAGACTCTTATCGCAAACGCGACGGACGACTGGCTCAGCAGGTCTTCGAGCGCGAAAAGATGATCAACGAGAGCGAGCGCACCATTGATGAAATGGTGGTTGATCTGCTCGCGATGCAGCAGCCGATGGCGACTGATCTGCGGTTTGTGCTTGCGGTACTGAAAATCAATTCCGACTTGGAGCGCGTTGGCGACCTGGCGGTCAACATTGCACAGCGTTCGCTTGATCTATTACAGGAATCCGAAGTCGAAGTCCCGGTCGATATCGCTCGCATGACTGCCGCTGTGTCCACCATGGTGAGACGCGCACTGGAATCGTTTCTCTCTGCTAAGGCTGACGTTGCGCAAGCCGTGCTGGAGATGGATAACATTGTCGATCGGATGAAGGACGAGGCGTTTGTCAATCTGGTGGAGCAGATGAAAAACAATCCAGACAAGATCCGTCCATACATGGACATTTTGCTCATAACTCGCAGTCTGGAGCGCATTGCCGACCATGCAACGAATATCGCCGAGGATGTGATCTTCTGGATAAGCGGGGCCGACGTTCGCCACAATGCACGCTTCAGCCAGGAACCCGACGCAGATGCGCCTCGCACTCGATAGAGAGACGTAATTAGAAGTTGATTCTATGCAGGCGCGGCGACAACGAAAGCTTTCAGGTTCTCGCACTGGCAGGCGGCGCGGTATACATCGCAGGCGTAACAGTCACCGGGGTTGCAACAGTTGTGGGTCATCCAGCAGGGTGCGGTTGCGCCTGAGGCAACGCTGCACTCGCGTTTGCTCTCTCCGCAGCGGCGAATGTCCCAGCAGGGAAGCAGTGCCAGCAGGTGCCTGATTCCGGCGAAATTCAGGCGTGCTTCGCGGACAAGTCGCAGCACCGTGGCAATCCATGGGTAATCGACTTCCGTGAAGTAGCGCGTTCCTTTTGCCGACTTCAGAGGAATCAGCAGTCCCTCGCGTTCGTAGAGGCGCAGCAGGTCCACGGACACCTCAAAGTGTCGAGCAACTTCGCCGATCTTGATCCTCTTGACCGTCTTCGGTTGAGGCACAAGTCCAACTGGGGAAACGGACCCCGGCGCGCTTGAGTTATCCATTCTGAAGCATCTCCTTAAACACGGGCCAGTTAGCCCACGACTCAGAGAAGCAAACCGAGGGCCAATCTGTGCTGAATTGGGAACTTCAAAATAAATTACGTGTGCTCAGAGAGTTACAAGTAAAGCCCGTGACGTCAGTTTCTGGAGCGTGAGGGCGAGAAATAGAAAAAATCCGCACCCCGGGCGAGATATGCCTCACCCCCTCAGCGGCCCAACAGATTGGTCGCGTTCCATATTCCGGTGATACAGCGCACAGACATTCAGGGCCGACAGCGTCATGCTTTCCAACCGGAAAAGAGAGTGTTGATGTCTGTAATCAGATTGCCTGGCGTGCAAACCGCAATCCGGAACTTTCACCAGCTTAGGGACGAAGCCCGCGCCGTCGGGCCATTGCGCGTAGCAATCGTCTGTGCTGAGGACGATGTAGCGCTCGAGGCGGCTTCCGATGCGCTGGCCTTTGGAATCGCCAGGCCGCAGCTTCTTGGAGACGCAGAGAAGATCCGGCTTCGGGCGCGAAGCCTCGGATTGAATGATCTGCTTGCGTGTGCGCAAATTATCGATATGCCCGATGCAATGGACGCCGCCCGATTGGCCTGCAGAATGGCTGCGGCCAATGAATCGGATCTTCTCATGAAGGGACACCTGCGCACGGATGAGTTGTTGCGCTCTCTCCTCGACCGCGAGACGGGATTGCGAACCAGAAGGCTGCTCAGCGACGTCCTGCTGTATGAAGATGTGCTCTCTGGTGAGTCGCGGCTTGTGGGAATCACCGATGGCGGACTGAATGTGTTGCCCACGCTGGAGCAGAAGCGGCAGATCGTGCTCAACGCCATCGATGTTCTGCACTGCATCGGAATCGCTCATCCACACATCGCCATCATGAGCGCGACTGAGGCCGTCACCGAGTCGATGCCTTCCACGGTTCACGCTGCGGCATTGGTTGAGATGGCGGACAGCGGGGACTTTGGCGATGCAACGGTATTCGGTCCCCTGGCGCTGGACAATGCTCTAGTTCCCAGCGCGGCGCAGGCGAAGGGCATCACGAGTGTAGTAGCCGGAAGAGCCGATTGCCTTGTAGTTCCCAACGTAGAAGCAGGCAACCTGCTCGGCAAAGCCGTCAAATATCTCGGTCACTCGCAGTGCGCGCACGTTGTAGTTGGTGCCCGTCTTCCGGTTCTCATTCCTTCGCGAGTGGAAAGTTCAGACGACAAAGTCAATGCCATGGCACTTGGAGTTCTCTTCAAAGCACATAATGATCGCAAGATGAATGAGGCGCAATCATGAGTCTTCAGCCGAATCTTCTCGCAATTAATCCAGGCTCTACATCCACCAAGTTCGGACTCTTTCGCGATGACGAGCCGTTGCTGATTCGCAACCTGCAACACAGCAAGCCAGAGCTGGCATCCTGCGGGCACGACATCCTCTCACAGTTGGAGCTTCGGCTGCAGTGCATTGAAGATGAGTTGGAAGCAAGCGGTTTGCGGCTGAATGGTCTCGTCGCCGTGGTGGGACGTGGCGGGTTGCTGCATCCTGTTGCGGGAGGCACCTACCGCGTGAATGACAGAATGCTGGAAGAATTGCGCCGTGCTGAACGTGGAGATCACGCCTCGAATCTTGGCGCATTCCTCGCCAACGCGATTGCTCAACGCATTGAAGTCCCAGCATACATCGTTGACCCCGTATCCGTAGATGAATGGACAGAAGAAGCCCGCCTTTCTGGGTGCGCACAACTGGATCGACCTTGTCTTTCTCACGCGTTAAACTCGAAGGCCATTGCGCGACGATATGCGAGTGACGCGGGCCGCTCGTATGAGGATCTCCACCTGATCGTGGCGCACCTGGGCAGTGGGCATACGATCAGTGCACACGCTCACGGCCGGATGATCGATGCAACGAACTCGCGGGAAGAGGGAGCATTCTCCTCGGAGCGAGCGGGCTCCGTTCCCGCTGTGGAATTGGTGCACCTGTGCTTCAGCAGAAAGTACACTCGAGAGGAAGTGGAGACCATGCTGACGCGCGAAGGGGGACTAATCTCCTATCTCGGGACAGCCGACCTGCGTGAAGTTGAACAGCGCATTGAGCATGGAGATAAACACGCGGAGCTGGTCTTTCGCGCCATGGCCTATCAGATCGCAAAACAGATCGGAGCCATGTCCTGCGTTCTGCAAGGCAGGGTTGATGCCATTCTGCTCACCGGCGGCATGTCCCATTGTCGGCGCTTGACCACCGCGATCTCAGATGCGGTGAAATGGATCGCTCCGGTGATCATCTATGCTGGCGAGGATGAGCTGCGAGCGCTGGTCGAGGGTGCATTGCGGGTGATACGCCGTGAAGAGCCGAGCCGGGAGTTCGACAAAGAAACACACGAAGCGGTTCTGACTTAGGAGCAGGGCCGGGCGTGATCCGACCCCGCGAATTTGCGATTACTTCTGGCTTGCAACCAGCACTTCAAATGATCCCGGTACTAACGCAGGGCGAGGATGCGGTTGCTCTGCGGTGGCTGCAGGAGTGGCCCCAAACTTCGCGGTGATCAGAAAAATCTTGTGCGACTTCGGATCCAGTGCCAACGTGCGTGCACCCACCGCGGTGGGTACCGTTTGCACAACCGTGTACTTGTCCGCCGAGTCCTGGTGAACCACGGTCAATGTGCCTTCGCCGTTCGAACTGAAGATGAGCTGAGTCTCGGGATCGAAGGCTGCAGCATCGGGCCTCTTTCCGATTGCCACAGTCGCTACCAGCTTTCCGCTTGCGGCATCGAGCACGGTCATTACCTGGTTAGAGCACACCGAGAACAGCCGATTGTTCTTGCGATCGATTGCGAGCCCGCTAGGTTCGTCGCAGCCCTTTAACGGCCACGTTGCGATGACCGCTTTCTTCAGCACGTCAATCTCTGAAATTTCGTTCTTGTCTTCGATGTTTACGAAGATGTGTCCACGCAAATCTGAGACCCCAAATTCAGGCTTTCCGGCCAGCGGAATTGTCGCGACCACGGCAGCTTTCGTTGGATCGATGACGGTGGCATCATTGCTGCGTCCGTTGAACGCCAAGACATAGTGGGACGTGGGATCGTAAAGGATCGCATCGGGATTGGACCCGGCTTTCACGTCGACAGTTTTCTTCAGGCTCTTCAGATCGAAGATCGTGACGTTTCCGCCGCGACCGTTGCTCGCGATTCCGACTCCCAGATCGCTCGCAAGGGCTACGCCGTGTACACCCGGCATATCAGGGATGTCACCGAGCACCTTGCCTCTGGCTGCATCCACCACCATCACATGTGAGCCCCGCGTAATGAAGAGCCTTCCTCCATCGGCGTCGAAAGAGAGATAGTCCCAGCCCCCTTCCCCGCCTATCGCGAAGCGGTCGGTGACCTGGTACTTCGGCGCGTCAGCGGCTAGCGACATCGATGTGAGGGCCAATGACAGCAAAAACGCGAACAGTAAATTCAACTTCGATTTCATTGCTGACTCCGTGTTGCGAGATAGTGAATCGTAGGTGTGATGATGAGCGAAAGAATCATCGAAATCAGAATTCCTCCGATCACCGCAATGGCGAGTGGCTGCAACATCTGCGAACCCGCGCCAAGGGCGAGCGAGAGTGGCAGCATTCCGGCGACTGCCGCGAGAGCGGTCATAACGATTGGCCGCAAACGTCGGCGCCCCGCCTGAACCATCGCGTCCTTCGCATCCATTCCCATCTTTCGAAAGCGCTGGTCGGCATCGAGCAGCAGGATTCCGTTCTTGGCTACAATGCCGACTACCATGATCAGTCCCATGAAGGAAGCAATGTTGAACGCAGTTCGCGTTATGAGCAGTGCAAAGAAAACGCCTGATGTTGAGAGCAGAGCTGATGCCAGGATCGATACTGGAGCGGCAAACGTTCGAAATTCAAACAGCAGCACCACGAAGACCAATACAATCGCCAATGCAAGCACCAGCAGAAGGTCGCGGAACGACTGCTGCTGTTGCTCGAAAGTTCCTCCATACACCACACGAATGGTCGAGGGGAGATTCAGTGCAGTGACCGCCTTCTGTACGTCGCGAACACCGCTGCCCATATCGCGATCTTCTAGTCGTGCGGTCACCGCTACATTGCGTTGTAGATTCTCGCGGCGAATTTCAGTTTGTCCTGGAACCTGTGTAACGGACGACACACCCCCTAATGTCGCGGTCTTGCCGGAGGCGCTGTTGATCAGGGTGTTGCTCATCGTCTCCAGTGAGGCACGATTCTCTTTTGGATAACGCACGCGAATGATGTAAGCGCGATCATTCGATACCAACGGTGTCGCTGCAGGTTCGCCCTCGAGAATTGCCGCCGCGTCTGTCGCAATTTCTTCAGGGGTAAATCCGCTTCTTGCTGCAATCATGGGATTCACCTGGAACGTGGTCGCCGGACCGCTCGTGGTGCTCTCGATTCCATCCTTCAAATCCACCACGCCGGGAACTTTCTGGATAGCCTCGGCGACCTTGGGTGCCCATCGCCGCAGCAGTTCCGGATCTCGTGCGAACAGCTTGATTTCGATTGGCTCAGGCGCGCCAGTAAGATCGCCAATCATGTCCTGCAAGCTTTGAATGAACTCGACGTCCACCGCCGGTTCGCTCTTCGTGATCTGCGCGCGGGCATCAGCAATGATCTCTTCTATTCCGCGGCTTCGCTTGGATTTCAGCTTCACTGAGATGTCGCCACGATTTGCCTCTGTTACCGCCGCTAATCCAAGTTGCAGACCAGTCCGGCGTGAGGTTCCCTCCACCTCAGGCATGGCGAGCATGATCTGCTCCAAGTGACTGACAATGCGATTGGTCTCCTCCAACGAACTCCCCGGCGGTGTCAGATAGTCGACGACCAGTGCACCTTCATCCATCTCAGGCAACATGTCAGAGCCGATAAAGCGATAGCACACCACCGAGGCCACAATCAGCAGAAGGCTTCCCGCAAGCAGCCACAAAGGCTGCCGCAGCGCTAGGAGTAAGCTCTTTTCGTACCAGCCAATGATGCGCCCAAAGCGCCCTTCCAAGCTCCTCTCTTCGGCTTGGAGTAAACGCTGGTCCATCTCGTCTTCGTTGCCGTTCACGACTTCCGGTTCACCTACCAACCCTTTTTGCCGATCAGCAATCAGCAAGTGGCTCAGTGTCGGCGTCCACGTCAGCGCAAGCGCCAACGAGACGAACAGAGACACTGCAACTGTGATTGCCAGCGCGCGGAAGAACGTTCCAGTGACGCCGCTGATTGCCACCAACGGCAGGAAGACCACAACCGGAGTGACTGTCGAGCCGATCAGTGGCACAGTTATTTCGCGCAATGCGCTGGAGATTGCCTCTGTTCTCGTTTGTCCGGCGTCGCGATGCAGCACGATGTTTTCAACCACAACGATTGCGTCGTCGATCACGAGTCCAACCGCCGCGGCCAATCCGCCAAGTGTCATCAGGTTGAAGCTTTGTCCTATCAGCTTCAGCGCGATTACTGTGATGAGTATCGTTACTGGAATCACCAGGGCGGCGACAATCGACGTACCCCAGTCACCGAGGAAAAGCACCATGATGATGGAAGCCAGCAGAATGCCGATGAGAATCGCATCTCGAACGCTCTGAATCGACTCACCCACGATGAGAGACTGATCGTAGAAGGGTTCCAACTTGACGCCGGCAGGCAGAGCCTTGCGAAGCTCCTCGACGGTTTGATGAACCTCTGTTGCCACGCGCATGGTATTGCTTTCGGGCTGTCGGTTGATGTTCAGGAGCACGGCAGGCTTGCCGTTGGCTGTAACAATCGTGTACACCGGCTTCACTCCCGCAATCACCTGTGCCACATCGGCTACGCGAATCGGAATGCCTGCGGGAGTTGTCTTCACCACCACCTGCGACAACTGCTCTGGGTTTTGAACCTGCCCACTGACCAGTCCCAGTACCAATTGATGGTTGCTGGGAAACAGTCCGGGTGAGTCGATCAGGTTGCTGCGTCGCACCGCATCCAGCAGGTCGGTCACGGTCACGCTGGAGGCAACCAGCTTTGTGGGATCGGGGATGATATGAAATTCCGGCTCTTCACCGCCCTGCACAATGACGGTTGACACTCCCTCAAGACGATTGAGCCGTGGCTTCAATTCGTAGGTCGCCAGCTCCCAAAGCTGGGTCTGCGAAATCGATTCCGAAGTGATGCTGTAGCCCATGATCGGAAATGTCGCAAACGTCAACCGATTGCTTGTGATCTGCACAGTAGATGGCAGCGTGGCTTGCACGCGGGACAGCGCTGCATTTACGGATTGCAGCGTCTGGAACATATTGCTGTTCCAATCGAAAAAGAGATTTACTTCCGCCGAACCGCGACTGGTCGTTGAGCGAACGCTCTGGAGTCCCGGAACGCTGTTTACAGCCTCTTCGATCGGGCGCGTCACTGAAATCTGCATTTGCTCGATCGGCATCACGCCGTTCTCTACGCCAATAATGATTCGGGGAAAGTTCGTGGTAGGGAATACCGAAATCGGCACAGAGAACGCAAGGAACGCGCCCAGGCATGTCAGTGCGATGATCACGAAGATAGTTGCCTTCGCATTTCGCGTCAGCCAGTGGCCGTCTGCCTCATTTGAATGCAGGCGCTTGAATGTTTCGTGCAAAAGCTCTTTAGCGCTCGCCATCAGTCAGCCTTCTCCGCAGTCGCAACTTGAACCTGAGTTCCGTCAGGCAGTCCGTAGGCGCCGGATGCTACCACCGTGTCCCCCGCGTTCACACCCTCTGCAATCTGTATCAAATTGGCTTGGCGGACTCCGGTCTTCACTTCAACCTGATGCGCAACATGGTTCTTGCCAACCACCATCACTGTTGTCTTCCCAGCCGAGGAGGTAAGCACGGACTCGGCAGGAACCACCATTGCCTCCGCAACCTTTGCAACTGCTATCGATACCCGGGCACTGCTTCCCGGGCGCAAGTTTCCCTCCGGATTGTCGGCCTGCACCCAGACTTCGATCGTGGTGCTGTTTGGATCGACCGACGGACTTATAACCGTGATATTTCCTGCAACACGTTTCTCGAGGCCGGGAACCGTGATCTCAGCAGCATCTCCCACCTTCACCAGCGCGGCCTGTTGTTGCGCCAGATGGGCCTTTGCGATGATCTTCGACGAGTCCACGATCACGAGTAATGGAACCCCGGCGGTTGCCGTTTCACCTGCATAGAGCTGACGGTCGGCGACGACGCCAGAGATGGGGCTGTGTATCTCCGAGTAATGCAATTGCGCTGTAGCGCCCATGAACTTGCCACGTGCAGATTCCAATTGTGCTTGTGCAGATTTAAGCTGGTCGTGCTTTCCGACTGCGCGCAAAGCCGCCAGATGCTGTTGCGCAACTTCGTTCTGATTCCGCGCCTGTGTCAGCGCCAGACCCGACTGATCCAATTCCTTTCTGGGGAGCGCGCCTTGCTTAAAAAGCTCTTCGCGGCTGGAGTAAAGTTTTTGTTGCGCTTCGAGTGTCTGCGCGGCTGCGCTCGCATCCAGTTCGGATTTCTTCCACTCTTCCGGAAGGCTGGAGCGTGTCGCATTCGAGTAGGCTGCTTGTGCCTGTTCGAGTCCGCCTCTGTTCTCGATGGCCGCTGCCGATAGATCGCTGTTTTCCAGCATGGCGAGTAGTTGGCCCTCTTTTACATGGCTGCCGCGATTTACATAAAAACGCCTTACCGGAGCACTTACCTTCGGCGTTATTGCCGCCTGGCTCACGGGATACAAAATTGCTTCGCTATCAATGGTCTGAACCAGATCCGTTTTCTGCACCACTGCGGTCTGCACGGTCACAATGGGTTTGCTCTCAGCTTCATTCTTTTTGCAGGCGAGCATGGTGAAGAGCGTCCCAACTAAGATGGGTAGATAAACGAAAGTGCGCCGCAAAGTTCGAAGTGATTTCAATGGTTCGGTTCTCATATCAGAGCGTTCCCGTCAGTGTCTGAAGATTGGCCAGCGCGATTCTGTATCGCCTGCTGCCGTCCACGTATGTATTGCGCGCCGTGTTCAACGTATTCTGGGCATCTACCACTTCCAGAACAGTTGACTCTCCCGCCTGGTAACGAAGCGTGATGAGGCGCAGGGTTTCGGTCGCAACCTCAACCGACTGCCGCAAGGTGTCCAGTTGAGATGCGGAGGTTTGTGCCTCGTTATAGAAGGATTCAGTGTTTGCCAGAAGCTGCTTCTGAGCCGTAGTGAGTTCCAGCTTGGCCTGATCTTTGCGAATCAGCGATTGACGCACTTTGCTCTGCGTGGCGCCCCAGGAAAAGACTGGGATATTCAAGGTTGCCACCGCCGCGTACCCCAGATTACGCACGCCATCCGTACGCACTGCAAAGTGCGAGGCGTCGATCCCGTAAAAATAGTCGAGAGTGAGGCTGGGCAGATGTACCGCTCGAGCAGCGGTGACCTCCTCCTGACTGGCCCTCAGAGCAGCCAACGCCGCCTTCATTTCAGGATTCTTCTCCGCCGCTGCCTTGCGCACTTCCGCAATCGCCGGAAGTAGCGGCCGCTGGTCCAGATCGTCAGCGAGTTTCAACTCGCCGGTGACACTCGGCAGAATCAGTACTGCCAGCTCCATGCGGGATTTCACGAGTTCTGATTCCGAATTGCCGAGTTCTCGCCTTCTGTCATTGAACTGAAGTTGTGCCTTGAGCACATCCGAGTGCGCGACTTCACCGCCGCGTTCCAGCTTCTGACTTAGCTCCAGAAACCGCGATGCTTCATCGGTGGCAATCTTTGCATTCGCAAATTTTCGTTCTGAACTAAGCACTGCATAGAAGTCTTCGAAGACAGTTACTACAAGTCCCCTTGATGCGACTTCCGCCCGAGCGCGAGCCAGCGCCGCCAACGCGCCAGACTTGCGATAATCGGCGAACTGCGCAACGCTAATAACCTCGTGCGCATTTCCCTGGCTGACGTATTCGTGTACCGCGTTATTGGCGAGAAACCGCCCGGTGGGTGTACCGTTGCCCTGAGTGTAGAGGAACTGGTTGTTGTAAGTGACGGTAGGAAGCAGAGTGGAACGCGCCTGCACCCGGTCTTCTTTTGCTAAAGCCGCATCGGCCCGCGCCGCGTTAAACTGAGCGCTGTTGGTTCGTGCAAGTTGCATCGCCGCGGCCAGCGTCAGAGCAGTAGAAGCTGGCGGAGCTGACGATAATTGCGGCTGCGCCCAGAGTTCGAAGCATAAGAGCGGCAATGCCAGGACCACACATACCAATCGCATGAAAGCCACACCTCTGTGAAGACTCCAGCATGGTACCCCGGCGCTGGAGGTGTGGCATGATTATGGGCGACGTACCTGAAGAGTCCCTTAAAAAGAGCAATCATTTAAGCTTGCATTAAGTTTTGAACAGTAATATATCCCATTCACAATGAGAATTCTGGTCGTTGAAGACGAACGCGCGATGGCGGAGCTGCTCAAGCGGGGCCTTGAGGAGGAGCATCACGCCGTGTGCGTTGCTACCGACGGACAGAGTGGGCTCGACCTGGCTGAAGGCTCCGAGTTCGATGTCATTGTATTGGACGTGATGCTGCCCAAAGTAGATGGCTATGAAATCGTCAGGCGTTTACGCGCCGGGAAGAATCACACTCCTATCCTCATGCTCACCGCCCGCGACGCTGTCTCCGACGTAGCGCGCGGCTTGGATGCCGGCGTGGATGATTATCTGACGAAGCCTTTTTCGTTTGTAGAGCTATTGGCGCGTCTGCGGGCGCTTGCGCGACGTGGAAATTCGCCGATGTCATTGAAATTGCAAGTGGGCGATCTGGTTCTCGATCCGCTCTCCAGGCAGGTCACGCGTGATGGTTGCGAACTGCATCTGACGGTAACGGAATTCAAGCTACTTGAATTACTCATGCGTCGTGCTGGACGGGTGGTTACGCGCGACACAATTGTTGATGCGGTTTGGGGAACCCTCGACGACGTTGGCGAAAACACGTTGGATGTTTTCATTTCACTGTTGCGCAATAAGGTCGATAAAGGCGCGGAGAACAGACTCATTCACACAATTCGGGGCGTGGGCTACATGGTCCGCGAACGCCAATGAGCGTCATTCCAATAAAGGTTCGACTCACCGCGTGGTATTTCATCGTCATGGCCATTGGCATGTCGGCGCTGGGGGCGCTTGCTCTGTCGGGCATGAGACTCAGCATTCGGACCACGGTGAATGAACAACTGGTCGAGCGCATTGCCAGCATAAGGAATATGATTGTTGCCTCCGATCGATCAAACATCGAGCTTACGGATCAGCTTCGGGACAATCTCGCCGTGCATGGCATGGAAGAGCTGGTCCAGGTTGCCGACGAAAACGGTAGCTGGATATTTCAGAGCAATTGGCTCCAGACACGCACGTTGCCTCTTCCGGACAGTGCTGACCAAAAGCAGAAAATGCCATATCGCTCTTTCGACGTAAAGATCGAAGGAGAGCCGTTCCATGGAGTCAGCGAGACTGTTGTCGCTGGCAGGCACAAGTACAGTGTTCAGGTCGCCCAGAACATGGATGACTTTGATGAAGCGCTCTCTCGTTTTCGAGGGATGTTGCTTGCGGCCATTCCCGCGCTGCTGCTCACGGCCTCGCTCGCGGGTTACTGGATCAGCAAGCGGGCGCTTGCCCCCGTTGATTCGATCATCAGAACCGCGCAGGAGATCAGCGGAAGTGACTTATCGGCGCGCCTTGCCGTGCCACATTCCGGAGATGAGCTGGAGCGCCTAGCTGACACGCTCAACGCGATGCTGGCGCGAATCGACACCTCGCTCAAGCGCATTGCACAGTTCACAGCCGATGCTTCGCATGAACTTCGTACTCCAGTGGCGCTCATGCGCACTCGCGCCGAAGTCGCGCTGCGCCGTCCGCGTTCAGCAGCGGAGAACCGGGAGACCATCGTACAACTCCATCGTGAGATCGTCAGGACTTCAGAATTGGTCGAGAGATTGATGCTGCTTGCGCGTGCAGATTCAGGCACATCCCTGCTGCGCGTAGAGACGGTTGAACTGGTGCAGCTTGCTCAAGAAGTTCTGGCGCAAACCTCTGTGCTCGCCGAGCATGAACACCTCGTGATCGAAGCTTGCCTCACAAAACCGCCTGTGTTGGTGCAGGGCGATTCCCAATTTCTTCGTCAGTTATTCGTTATCCTCATTGACAATGCGGTCAAGTACACGCCCGCCCCTGGAAACATCACTGTAAAACTCGGGGTTGCGAATGGCTCTGCAAGCCTTTCGATATCTGACACCGGCATAGGTATTGATGCAGTCGATCTAGACAACATCTTTGAGCGCTTCTATCGCGCCGACGGCGCTCGCTCGCGGGAGACCGGTGGGGCAGGATTGGGACTCGCCATCGGTCGCTGGATTGCCGAGTCTCACGGAGGCACTCTGACGGCGAAAAGCAAACCGGGCGCGGGCTCGACGTTCTTCGTGAGTCTGCCGCTGAAGACCGGAGGTCCCGACAATTGTCAGGTGCAGCCTTAGCTCTCTCAGGCGCAACTTTTCAGCAACTACGGTTTCTTCCGCATTGTCCTCCTGCCAAAGCCGGTTCACTCTACCAATAGCCATGTTCCGCCTCGATTACCTTTCATGTCTCTTGACGATTGCTTCCACCGTTCTGGTTGGCCGTCGGATGTGGCAAGGGTGGATTATTGCTGGTGCAAATAGCCTCGTAATCTGTTTCATCGGCCTGAAAACAACACAGCTTGGATTCATCCCAGCCAATCTGTTCTGCCTCGCTATTTATGCGCACAATATCGTGCAGTGGCGGAATCCCGCACATGGCAAGGATTCACTACCCTTGATGCAACAAGCCGATGTGGTAAGACTGAATGATGTGCACTCCGCACCAATCCGTTCGCGAAACGAAATCACCTCTGCGGTCCATCACACTTCCGAATTACTTCACGGACACTGAAGTCGCCGCTCGGTACACGAAAGTACGGCCGTTCTTCCATCAAGGTGTGATCAAGCGTCTCTCCGAATTCACCGGCACCACCCATCATCGGCGAGCGCTCGACGTCGGCTGCGGATCGGGACAGTCCTCCATTGCTCTCGCGTCTGTTGCCGACCACGTGATAGCCATCGACGCATCGCAGGAAATGTTGAGCCATGCTCCCGCCCGATCGAATATCAATTATCAGCTCGGATTTGCCGAGGAGCTGAATTTTGCGGTTGATGAATTCGATCTGATCTCGGTTGGATCGGCGCTGCACTGGTTCGACCAGCATCGATTCTTCTCGCAATGCGCGCAAGTACTGGTCCCTTCGGGCGTATTGCTTATCTATAACGACCACTTCACGGCTCACCTGCAGGGCGTAGTCGAATGCAAGCGCTGGATGCGCACCCGTTTCGCGAAGCGCTTCCCTCCGCCTCGGCGCGGCATGAGGGATCTCAGCGAGCAGATTGCCGCCCAATGTGGATTCGAAGTTGCGCATCGCGCATCGTTCAGCCATCTAGTTGCGTTTTCGCGCCCTGAGTTTATTTCTTATCTGCTGACCCGTAGCAACACCCTTGCAGCCATCCATTCCGGAAAAGAGGCACACCTATCGATGCTGGAGTGGCTAGACAAACAGCTCGCACCCATTGTTCCTGATGGAGTAATCGGCTCGTTCATCTTCAAGTGCAACATGTGGGTCATGCGCAAGGCGACCGCGGCTTAATCAACACGCTGCATAGTACGACTTTTCTGAGTGGGGCACCGCTCATTCATCAAACGATTCCCGAATAACAAGCATCGTGAACGGCCAGGTTTTCATTGGGACCACAAACGGTCTTGCCTTTTTCGGACTGCTCCACTGACGCCGAGCTTCGCGACGGGTGTGGTGCCCGAGTAGCGCATATCCGGTTTCTCACAAGAACTTCATAAGCGCCTCGGTTGTCTCCTTAGGACGTTCCTCCAGTACCCAATGTCCGGTGTCTGGCAGGACGACAACCGTTACATCCGAAGCAACCAGTTTCATCTGTTGTCCAAGCACTTGTCCTAAGGACTTTTCACCGCCAACCGCCAGCACAGGAATGGTCAACTTTGTTTTAGCGAGTTGCGCAAAGTCTATCGAGGTTTGCGGCCAAGCTGCAAAGTAAGCCCAGCCTGCATGCATGCGGCCGGGTCGAGCGTACGCCGCAACATACGCGTTGCGATCTGCTACCGGAATGGACCGCGTTTTATCTGCGGCGAGGTCGTTCCAGAAATAGGCAAAATATGTCTGCTCTCGTCCCTTCACCAATGCTTCCGGCGTCGGACCATTGAAGCGGAAGTGCCAGGTATGTGGATCGTTGTAAACTGCTTCCCATCCCGCCACGCCTGGAAGGAAGGCGTCCAACACGACCAGCTTCTCCGTCTCCGTTGGAAATTGTGCGGCATAGGCATAAGCGACCATCAAGCCGATGTCGTGGCCGACCACGCGCGCCTTCTCCACCCCTAGCGATTTCGCAAGGGAGTGTATGCGGAGAGACGCCGTCTTCATGTCCAACCCTGACGCAGGAATTGCCGAGTCGCCGATTCCGGGAAGATCCGGCGCGATTACCCTGAACTTCTTCGCCAACAGCGGAATGATGGGTCTCCACATGCGCGATGTCTGCGTATATCCGTGTAACAGAATCACCACGGGGCCTTCTCCCGCAGTCAAATATTGCAGCTTCACGCCATCAACTTCGGCGTTGCGTGAGGCGATCACGATGGACGCGGAAGAGCCCTGTGCAATCGCACTCGAGATACCCAGGAGTACGACGAACAACGAGATCCCTGTATGGAACAGGCATTTGTAGTTTTTTAAGGGCTTCAGAGTCACAGGGCAGGTCTCCTAATAACCTTTGACGCAATATCCGAGACATAGGATAGGAGACCAAATATTTATATTTTCATCTGAAATGGCCAGTCCCGGTGGATCATAAACATGGAGCAGCATCAGAGCTATCGGACAATCATTTGCTTGCCATGCTCAAGACTTGCGAAGTGAGCGTGGCATTCTGTGTGTGAGTCGGAGGGGGAGTTTGGAGGCGCGGGCCAGAATCGAACTGGCGAATAAAGGTTTTGCAGACCTTGAAAATGATCATCTAACTACTGCGTTTTCAGGATGTTGTTACGCGCTTGCTCGATTTAGTCCGCTTTTAGTCCGCCACGAGCAAGCCTATCTCATCTGCCTGGAGTCTCTGATCGTCGGCTCTTGCTGTTCTTGGTTCAGCGTTGCTGGCAGGGCAGGGAGTCAGGCAGTCGTGCCACATCACTCTGCCTTTTTGCGCGAATGCTCCAATATCGAGCGCCCGGTGCAACCTACCTCGACCGACGACAATCATATACATAATATTGTATAGTGTGCTACGCTGTGTCTAATGAAACCGGGCAAGAGGCACGAGGCGGCAATCGCTTGGGAAGGCGACTCCCGCGAAGTCATCCACGATTTCCCGGAGGAGATTCGCGAGGAACTGGGCATTGAGCTTCAGTTGCTCCAGTGGGGAGACGAACCGAGCAGCTACCGTCCGATGCCGTCTATCGGTAAGGGTGTGTATGAACTTCGGCAGCAGGACGAGCGAAGCTGGTATCGAGTGGTCTATCTCTCACGCATCGAAGATGTCATTCACGTTCTGCATTGCTTTGAGAAAAAGAGTGCGAAGACGCCCCGGTCGGATGTGCTGCTTGCTCAATCTCGATTGAAACTGGTGCGGCGGCGGTTACTGGAACAGAAGAAAGAAGAAAAGCGCCAACGGAGTGGCCATGGCAAAACTGAATAAACCAACCCATATGACGTACGGTAGCGTGTTGGACGACCTCGGCTTCTCGCCCGAGAAAGCAGCCGTTTTGAAAATGAAGGCTGAAATGCACTCCGCGCTGCTCAGGAAGGCAAAGAAGTACACCCAGAAGGAGCTGCAAGAGATTCTGAAGGAGCCGCAGCCTCGGGTCAGTGAATTTCTGAACGGCAAGATTGCGTCAGTGAGTTTTGAGAAGATGACCGTGTACGCCTTCCGACTCGGAACCAAGCCTTCCATCAAACTGGAAGCTATTGGGGCTCGACTGACCAGTCGGATGTCCAAAGGAAAAGCTCCTGTCGCGGCGAAAGCGAAGCGGCTGGCATCTGTGTCAGTGGGATAGGAAGTTTGGAGCAAAATGAGCGCAGCCCTTGCCAACCCGGAGGAGATGATCGAGCGCGGTGCGCCTCGAATCATTCGCAATGACGCTGAACTTGAACAGTACACAGAGGCCCTCTTCAACCTCACGGCATTGGAGAACCCCACACCGCCAGCAAGAGGCTATCGAGCTGCTCACCCTACTGGTGGAACGCTACGAGCAGACACATTACCCCATTCCAGTGGCGGGTGCTGTTTCAGTGGTGAAGTTTCTCATCGAACATCAGGGGCTGACTCAACGCGATTTAATTCCTCAGTTCGGGACAGAGAGCGCGGTTTCAATGTTCTTGGCCGGGCAGCGAAAGCTCACCTTGAAGCAGGTTCAGAACCTCAGCGCACGGTTCAAGCTTCCTGCTGACGTCTTCATCTCGTAAAAACACGATAGCCCCGAATCCCAGCCGGGTTAGCGGTCAGGTGGAACGAGGGCAGCTTTCCCCGCCACCTTCTCCAGTTCCTCCAACCACCTCTGGTGCCACTTCGACATCCGCCCCGGCATCACCAGCGCACCCAGCCTCACCAGCCATCCGTTCCGCGTTTCCTCGGTGAGGCATAGACCCTCCATCTCTCTGCTCGAACGCCCAAGCATGATATGCATGCACTCCATTGCAATGAGCATCCCATGCCGCACACGACTTTGCGCGTGCTGATGCGCTCAATGGGCGTTCAACGTCAAGGTCGGCAACAGCATCTCCATCGTTACTTGACGGATTTGATTGTAGATACAATACTCGTGAGCTGAAAGTCAGTGCTCGATAAAGATTGTGTTTCTTGCGCGGCTTGGACGAAATATGTATCGACTAAGGGCAGCCGAATATCGAGCTGATGTTGACCCGCGAGAGCTGGCCGTGTACACGCCTGCCGATGCAGCTCATTTCCTCGGTATTCCGGTCATGACCCTTTCCAATTGGCTATATGGTCGCGGGAACTTCCTCCCGATCATTCAGCCAGCAGACCCCCAAAATCGTCTACTTTCTTTCTATAACCTCGCCGAAGCACACGTTCTCGCTTCCACTCGCTACCAACATAAAGTAAGTTTCTCGGCGATTCGTGCAGCGATTGAGACGCTACGGAATAAATATCCCAGCCCGCACCCTCTCATTTCCAAAGATTTCTTCACGACAGGGAAAGATTTGTTTATTAAGACAGTAGACGAAAATGAGAACCTTTCTACGCCGGGGCAGATGAACCTGAAGCCGATTATGGACTTGTTCTTGGTTCACATCGGACGGGATAAGAACAAGCTGGCTGAGCGCGTCTATCCGGTAATCAAAGGCCAACCGAACGATAAAGCCGTTACCATCATCAACGGGGTCGCATCCGGCCAGCCGATTCTGTCTGAGTACGGTGTTCCAGTATTTGTGATTTATGGCCGTCACAACGCTGGGGAGTCGGAAAAGTCTATTGCGAAGGACTTTGGGATACCAGAAATCAAAGTAAAACGCGCCATTGAATACGCGAAGAGCATTGAAAAAAAGGCAGCCTAAACTCGACCAAATGTTGTTTCTTGACCGAACCCACGGCAAGGCTCTGGGTGCACTCCTGCGCCGCGTCGGGTTCAAGGTGAAGTCTATCTATGGCGTTTATCCAAAGAAGAAGCACGAACTGATTCCCGACCCGGAGTGGATCGCGAAATGCGGTAAAGAAGGATGGATTGCGGTCACTGGAGATAAGCGTATAGAGACTAATCCCATCAATAGGCACGCCGTAATCAATGCCAAGTGCAAGATGCTTCTTCTCACGGACACGAACACCAACCCAGAGGAGTTCGGCGCATCGATCATTGTGGGGAGAGACAGAATTCAGCAGTTCGTTACTCGAGATGGCCCGTTCTTTCTTAACGTGGGCAAGCAGGCGCAGTCTCACATTCTTAATTTTCGAATACCATCACTCGAACCTTCCTCAAAGAAGAATGGTAAGAGAAGAGGAGACGGAGACGAGCAGAAGGAACCTGAGCCTCCTGCCGTTGAAATTAGAGGAAGCAGTGTCGGATTTATGGAGGTTCCAGCCGTCGAGCAAATCCCAATCAGAATCATCGAACCGAGCAGCGGAGAAGAATCCTCTTAAATTTGCTTGTCGCTTCGATGTCCATCGCACATCGCCATCGCTGCTGTTTCCAGCAAAGAGCAAATTCATTCCGGTATTCTCGCCATCGTATGACATGATTCCATATTCAACCCGATAACTTAACCACCCCGCCTCGTCCTCTGCCAATCGATTCTCCAACGTCCACCCGAGACGGGAGCCCATGCTAACTTCTTCAGCGGCGTTCCTCGCGCATGGTGATACAGCACCGCCGTCCTCTCATAAAACCCGCGTGTGTGCCACGAGTCCGAATACTTGAACAGGTGGAAGTCGAGATGATGACAGAACTCGTGGCATAGCGTGCTCAGGAACGTTCCGTAGGACGTGACTTCCTTCCGCACCGCCGTTCGCATCCACAGCCGGATATTCATTGTGCCGGGGTCGTAGTCGCCGAACAGTTCGGTCGTCCAGTTCTCGCGGACGCGCAGTGGTCTGGCTGCAAGCACACGGATACTGCACGGCGGCACCTTGTAGACGTCTGCTGCGCGGACAAGGAACTCCGCACATGGTCGCCGGACGTCGGCGGCTTTCCCCGTCTCCATCGCAGACTCGATTGCAGCCGCGATGGTAGACAGAAGCATGTCACCCGGCAGGTCGAGGGTCTTGTTCCGGTCGCTTTGATCAAAGCCCGCCCCCAGTCGATCTCGTGGTGGTGCGTCAGTGAGCAGATGTCCCTCCCTCAGTCAGTTCTCGAACACCTCAATCCAAAGACTGCCGTCATCTCGAAGCAAGCCGAACTCCACCCACCGGGGAATGCTGGTCGTATCGTCGTAGACTGGGCGAGAAAAGCAGAACGTCCCAGCATTCTCGTAGCAGTACCTTTCCATCAGTCGATAAACCTTTCCTTGTTCTGATATTCCCCGGTTGAGTTCACGGGCTTGCGAAAAGACGTTCATATCAAGCCCGCCGCCGATAGCGTGGGCGATGTAATGCCCCTTGTCACGACCGCTGCAATCGCACTCTTCACGGTGCTCCACCCAGTCCTTTGGCAGTGAACCTCGCCGACGACCACGCATCGGCATAGAAAGTCCGAGAACCCCGATGACACGGTCTCGCACTCTCTGGTCGAATGCAATCTCGCCCATCGCCTCCACCCCTGAATAGGAGTCGCAGATGTAATCGAACGTCCCGTACTCGACGTGGATGATGTTTGGGATGTGCGAGGCCGCAGCCGCGTACACTCGTTGCCACTGCGCAGGAAGCCGCAAGCGCAGGTGAGCTATCAGTTCGTAAATTGAGCACGCTCTTGCAGACCTGCGTAGCCTCCGATAGTCGATGCGGGACTGGGGCGGCAATGACGGAATCTGCGCACAGAGCATGCATCACCACTTGAAATCGATATTCCCCTGCCCGTACCTCAGCAGAGCTTTTTCATAAATCTGGTTGGCTAGAAAGATTCCATGCTCGACGGCGTCGATGACACGCTCCGTCTTGCTCCCTGCCCTCGGGTCACGCGCGCTCCTGGGGAGTATTCCACGGGGTTGATGGTAGGCGAACAGATAGCGAAAATGCAAGAGGCGGAAACGCAATGATTGGCAGGAGTCTTATAGGCAGTTCGAATCATCAGTTAGGGTAGTTTTTGCAAGGCCAGAGCGTGAGCTGGCGAAGAAAGGAGCACCATGCCGATTGCTTTGATCTGGGGCGTCAGTGTCGCCTTCGGCTTTCTTGCTTGGGGCGTTTTCGCTGCGCAATATATTTGGCCGACAATAAGCAAGCGGGAACGCGCAGATGCACTCAGACCGATGCTCATGTTGCACAGCTTCAGGTACATTGGTCTCGCGGTCGTGATTCCCGGCGTAGTGTCCCCGGAATTGTCCACAACCGTCTTTGCTCGTGGACTGGCATACGGTGATTTGGCGACCGCGACCCTAGCCCTCATTGCTCTCGCGGCTCTTAGGACCAGATTATCTGGAACCCTGGTTTGGATTTTCAACCTTTTCGGAACCGCTGATCTGCTGAATGCGTTTTACCAAGGTAGCCGTATTTCGCTACCGGACAATCCGGGGCTGCTGGGCGCGGAATATTTCATCCCTATTCTTGGAGTCCCTCTTCTTCTGATCACACATGTCCTTGTGTTCAGGCTGCTGATGCGAAAAGAAGCTGCTCTGTCATCTCGTGTTGCAGGTCGTCGTGCGGCCTAAGTCAGGGAGAAATAGAACTGCGACATACTTCATGGTTTTCTAGGACTGCACCGCCACTTCATTGCTTGCGCAGGTATGTGATCAACGCCGGAACTGTGTCGGCCTTAGCAGACTTGCACAGGCGGGCATAGTCGATTAGAAACCGGGACGAAAGTACCAGAGTCAACCACCGCTACGCAGTATGGCGACCAGCACCAATGCGGCTCTACTGCCACGCAACTGGCCAACGCAATTCCTACCTCTAAGATTTGTGCGGTTGACGTCGCGCCGACGAGGAGTGTCCGTTATGAACAAAGACGAAGTGAAGGGCAAGATGAAGGACGTCGTAGGCCGGGCTGAGCGCAAACTCGGAAAAGCGACCGGAAATATGAAAACCGAAGCTCGTGGCGTTGCTCGGCAAGCTGAAGGTAAGGTGCAAAAGATTGTTGGCAAGGTGAAGGACACCATAAAGAAAGCAGCATGACCTCGACTGCGAAGACCGACCTCGGGACGGAACTCAGGCGGGGACTGTCGTTTGTTCAACGGAACGCTGGCAAGAAGAAGCGTGCTGCGTGAGCGTAATGGGAGGCGCACTCGCCTCCCACATTCACCCGGAGTTCGATTCCGAATCAAGGTGCATCCGACCAGATGCTCGGCACGTATTCAGGAATCAGGGAATGCCTAGTTGCCCGTTGGAATAATGCCAGCATTTTCAACCATCAGAACGACAGTGCGCTCTTGGGCACGGGTACGATGGATAATCCCCTTCGGAACTACGAAGCCCTGTCTCGGAGCAAGTTCAACCACCCGATGCTCCAGATCAATGAAGAGGCATCCCTCAACAACGTAGAAGAACTCATCATCGTCATCGTGTTTATGCCAGTGGTATTCACCTTCGAAAACGCCCAAGCGGACGACGGAGCCGTTCACCTGACAGAGCGTCTGATTGAACCACTTGTACGTGCACGCATCAGCCATCGCTTTTTCGTCTATTGTCTCTAAAGCGCCATATTGGATATTCAGACGTGTTTCGTAGGGAAAATGTTTTGGTTCGGTCATCTGTTGACTCCTTCAAGGTCACGCAGAGCTGCTCTCCACACTATGCCGGGGCAGCGAGATGCGCTCCAACCGTGGTTGCTTTAGAGCAATCGAGTTGTCGGAGCGTCGTCCGTCATTTTATGAAGCCTCTCGGTGGCTACCGTATCCCTTCACTTGTACGTCAACCGAAACTGCCACGAACCTGCTCGTCTGAACGTCCTTGAACCGCACGACTTGATGCCCCTTCCGTACAAGCTGTCCCCACTGGCTCGGCTTCTCCGGATACTGCTCGATGGCAGTGTACTCCCGCCAGTTCATCGGGAACATAACCGTCTTCAGGTGTTGGCTGCTGGTGCGCCGGACAGGAATGGACTTGCCCTGTACGTTAGCGGCGGTGTTGTTGGCCATCATCTGCGTGGCGGTGGAGCCCGGAAGTTCGGAGTCGAGCATTGGAACTCCTCATCTAATGATGTGTTCCGCTTCGACTATTGATGGCTAATGCGGCCTTGAGACTCTACTACGTTCTCGCCTGTGTGGTGCTGGTTCTCCATTCTCTGTATATGGGGTGGGTCGTCTTCGGTGCTGCATTCACGAGGCGTCGTCCTCTGCTTGCTTGGTTGCACATCGCGTCGTTGCTCTGGGGAATATGGATTGAAGTCGGCCCTTGGCCATGCCCACTCACTAACGCAGAGACTTGGCTTGAGGTTCGCGCCGGGATTCAGCCCTATCAGGGCAGTTTCCTGCTGCATTACCTCGACAAGCTCGTTTATCCGAACATTCCCCCTGTCTGGCTCACCGAGGCGGCTGTGGTCGTGGCGATTGTCAACTTGGGCATTTATGCCCGGCGATATCATCGGGCAAGAAAGAAGAATTGAAGTGAAGGCATCGGAATGCCTCGCCCCAGAATGTTCACGCACCCGCCATCGCGGAATGCTCGTGGTCTCTGCATAGATTGGGCGAGAGAAGCAGGAAGTCCCCCGGCCACCGTGTGTCCAAGCATCCAAATCTTGTGGATTGTTTTCGCTGGAGGTGTTCATGTGGGAGAAAAGCTTCACAATTCCAGAAATCGCTTTTATAGCAGGTACCCGCATTGCGCTTGGTGCGGGATTGGGCTTGCTGCTTGCCGGAAAACTTAGCCACGATACTCGCAAGGGTGCAGGGTGGGCGCTGCTGGCGGTCGGTGTTTTAACCTCCATCCCACTCGCGATAGGTGTGGTCAACAAACCTCGGCTTGCCGAAAAACGAGCGGCTTAGTCGGCTTCGTTGCTGCTCCGCTTTCGAATTCAAGGCTGCATTAGGATGATGCATCGTTACGGATGCTGAACAGTGAACCCCGCCATCGGTCTCAGCGTTGGCTATTATGTATAGACTGGTACGGAATTGCGAACAGTTAAGAACTGTCAGCAACGTCCCGGCGATAGAACTTCGGCAGCACCGGGCGGTTCTCAAGATTACGGAGCAGTCCTTCCCGCCTGAGCCCTATACCCTCGTGCCTTAGAAAATCGGCGGCATAATGCTTTGTCGAGTTTGCCAAGAAATCGTCGCGCAGGTGTGGAACCTCTGCCAATGCGGACAGTACAGGTTTAGGGTCTCGTCCCTCAGCATCTGCAAGCCGAATCTGTTTGGCAACGAATTCCGCCGCTGGCTTCCTGCATTGAAGTTCAGCGGCAAACTTCCCCGTGTCCGCACCCGCGAGTTCTCCGTCTTCGAACAGAATCATGTCTATCTCGAACCGGAGAGCGACTACGCCAACGGGAAGACCTCTCCTGCTGCCCCCGCCGCCAATCCCTCCTCCGCCACTGAGAGCATGGTCGATGAAGCTCTCCTGAACACTCGATGACACAGATACGAGCATCCGGTCTTGCCGCTTGAGGACTGGACGATAGACATCAACCATATAGCTATCGGATGAGAATGTGGATGTTCTGGGCTCCCCGCCGTCGAGTGCCATAATCCAACGGTACCGTAGTGCGGTTATGTCCTTGGTTGAACCGTTTTCGATGACTACTGCCCTTGTTGCCTCTTCGGGTAGCAGTGCAACAAACTTCAGGAGGTTGTCCGTGGTGGGCGGCTCAAATATGACGCGAAACTTAGGAAACTGAGTCTGGTCGTACCTGCTTACGATGACCTCGGGTATAGGAGTCGGGCTGATAGTGAATTCCATGGCGTGCCATTGTAGGTGAAACTGGAAACCTTGTTGACGTGAATGTCTGATTCATACGCGACGTTCGGTGATGTCTGAAAAATTCATTGCAAGGTGACTATGTATCAGCGTCCTCCTGCCACTGATGACCGCACAAATGGCAATTCCATCCATTGAGATGGAGCGGAATCGGCACACCCAGATAAGCACTAGTGAATGCGACTGGCTTGTTCAATTCCTCGAAGGATATCTCCATCGAATTGCATTTCGGGCAGCGAGGACGTTCATACCTGCCGATTCCCTCGACCTCAAAACCTTCTTGACAGGGTTGATCGAGAATCTCCAATGCCGCGTCGGCGTCCTCGGCTTTAACGTGGAGTTTGACGCCTCCCAGCAGGTTCGACCAGAACCAGTCAATCCGCACAATATTCTCATCGGTCAGGAAGCACTCAATACCCGTAGATTCGAGGCTTGTCTTCGCAAGCAAGGCTTCCGGAAAATCTCTGAACCGACGAATCATAGAGAGTTCTCGATACTCGACGGTATCGGCGACAACGGGCAAGGGATGATGGGCTTCGCTGAACTCTTCCTGTCGCAGGGCTACGCTGTCCTCGTACCCGACTCCCGCGCTCAGGGCACGAGCGGCGGAGGCTTCCCGACCTACGGCGTGGAGGAGTCGAAGGACGTCCGGGACTGGTTCAACTGGTTACAGACACGGCAGCATCCCAACTGCGTCTTCGGCATGGGCGAGTCGATGGGCGCGGCGATTGTGCTTCAGGCTGTAAAGACCGCTCCTTTCTGCGCGGTAGTGGCGGAGTCGCCGTTCGCCAACTTCCGACAGATTTCCTACATCCGGGTCGGGCAGATATTTCGTTCCGGTGAGTGGCTTGGGCAGTATGCCCTTCGCCCCTCGGTCGAACTTGCCTTCGTCTATGCGAGGCTGACACGCGGGGTAAAGCTGACAGCGGCATCGCCGGAACTGGCGGTGACAGGAAGCAAGGTGCCAATTCTGCTCATCCACGGGCTGGCCGATAACAACATCCCGCCGCACCAGTCCGAGACAATACGTGATCACAATCCAGCCGACATCGCCCTGTGGGAGGTGCCGTACGCTGGCCATTGCGGAGCGGTGAGTATTGGTGCGGAAGAGTTCGATAGCCGGGTGCTGGGGTGGATCGCCGGACATTCCGTGGGAACCAGAATATGAAGAACACGTTTATCCCGGCAGACGCGACGTTAGCTGAGCTTCAGAAGAACGCCGCTGACTGCGAACAACGCGCATCGCAGGAGCAGGAACCGATTGCGACTGCATTGCGTGAAGAGGCGAAGCTCTACCGAGACTGGGTGACGGCCTTGCGCTCAGGGCGCTGGACGTCATGACTGCCAATCAATTACACGGCTTTATCTCTCCTCGGCGTACACTGCTCACCATGAAAGAAGCCACCATTGGAACCACCCCCATGTTGTCTCGATTCATGATCGCCGCCACCGTCTTCTTATTCGTCGTCAGCTCAGCGGTACATGGCTGTTACGCCCAACAGGTTATGAGTGATGTTGCGATCTCTGGTGCGGGGCTTAACGACGGGTACTTAAACGGTGGCCAGTGCGATTCCCAAGGCAATCTGTATCGTGAGCGCAATCATAGCCGCCGCACCTCTGTCATGCGGGTCGCATGGAATGGTTCGACTGTGGTATTCGCAACGCCTGACAATGAGGAGCTTTCGGCGGTAGCACCTGATCGCCTCGGCGTTACACTTCTAAGTTCCTCGTTTTCGGACAGACAAGGTGTCTCCCGTTATATCTACCGCTTTGACCTCCAAGGAAGACTTATCAGTCAAAATCAGGTATTTCTGGACTTTAGTCCTTCAAAAATTGCCATCACCTCGTCGGGCAAAATTGTCGCCGTGGGCTATCGCCCTCAAGATGAAGCCAAGAAACCTATGGGAGCAGTTCTCGAAGCGGACGGGCAAGTCGCGCATCTCTTTGAGTTTCCACCTACGAACGTGGAGTGGGCATGGGGCTTAATCAGAGAAAGCAATGGTCTCACCTACTTCATACCGAATTCGCAGACCGAGGCAATCTATTCCATTTCAGAATCTGGGCGCATCAACATCATTCCAGTGGCTCCAACCAGCGGCACACGAGTCCACAAGTGGCTGTTCGGCGAAGGAGTTGCCGTAAAAGAGTATGACTTTCCATCCGAGAAGGGCTCACATGCTACTTGGTTCGATATTTACGACCTCGGAACTGGCAAAAGAATTGGCAAAAAGTCCTTACCCAAAGGCATGGGGTTCACAACTGCTTGCTATCTCGGGGACGCGGTTAGCTGGCTGGCACTCGGCGGTCAGGGGTCGCAGGAACTTCGGCTCGTAACGGTTAAGCTCAAGAATGATAATTGAACACTGCTGTCCGGTTAAAAGTCGAACAGAATCAATTGGTTGCTGGGATCGTGTAAGTCAGTGCAGGCGTCTGATGCTTGAAGTGCCTGTAAAATGGGCGTTTTCTCGAAAAGGGTAAGACTGAGAATCTGTAGAATCTG
>WNGR01000458.1_pt2 | contig 72225 bp, 61 predicted proteins | sample 5407581 | NCBI WGS metagenome assembly WNGR01 (sample SAMN13153383, study PRJNA577476) | soil metagenome | isolation source: 80 cm soil or saprolite under Garry oak tree replicate 2 | place: USA:California | collected 2016-06-15
TGATCGACGGCGAAAAGAGTCCCGACATGTTCCGCCGCACCGCGACCGCGCTGCAATCCTGGCTACCCGATGCGCGCCGCGAAACGGTGCGCGGCGCGTCGCACGGCATGAACCTCGCGCATCCGTCCGCGTTCAATCGCTACGTCGACGAGTTCATTCGTGCGATGAGCGGCAGGTGAGTGCGAGATAAGCCGCCGGCGAGCGCAAAGAGGCTTTGCCGAGTTTCCCGCGGCGATTCACGCGTTGGTTCAGGGTTCAGCAGAAACTTCAGCACGAGCCTCTGCACACACGGCTCTTCACCTGACGAACCTCAAGCCTTGCGATGCGCGTCCTTATCGAGCGCCAGTTCCGCTGTTTCGCCGACGAGCCCGTGGTAATACAGGTGCACGCCGATCGCGAGCGAGTCGTTGCGAATTTCGTGGAAGGCTTTCCATGCCTTTACCGGATCTTTGAACAGCAGATAGTGCGCTTCCTGCGAGATCAGATCCGCCACTTCATGCAGACCGTGGCCGTGCAACACGTTCACGAGCGTATCGAGGCTGCGGTGAGTGCGCGCGTCGGTGCGAGGGTAAAGCATATGCAACACCGCCACGTCTTGCGTCTTCAGCGCCGCCGACAACGCGACGACGATGTCCTGATGATTCAGTGCGGTGACGATGTTGTCTTCGTTATGGACGTGATCCGGAAACAGCGTTTCGAGAGAGGCGTTCATCGGGTCCTTCCTGTTCTTCTGACTGATTAAAAAAGCCCGCCGTAGGACGGCGGGCCAAAGACAGCGATGTGTTCGCAGGGGAAGCAAAACACGGATTCAGTATCGCAGAAGGGCCTTGCCGGTGCAGCTTGACTGCGGCAAAACATTGTTGCGATAAGCGTCCCAACTTTCATTTGGCTGGCAGTTCGGAAAGCAAATGTAATGCGTTTGCGCGCGACTCGTTGGCGCGCTTGTGAAGCAACCAATGTTGCGCCAGCCGAGATGGATTGTTGCGGCCATTCGCCGCAATCAATGACCTTTCGGACCGTAGAATGCGAAGCGGAGCCTGAGCATGCCAAGCGGCGACACGACAATCGGGCATGCCGGCACGTGTGCGATGTGAAAGTAAAAGGAATGGGTAGATGAACTCGAAGACACACGCAACGCTGAGTTTTTCCGACAGCGACCAGACCATTGACCTGCCGATCTATCAGGGCACGCTCGGGCCGGATGTCATCGACATTCGCAAGCTGTATGGCCAGACCGGAAAGTTCACGTACGACCCCGGTTTCATGTCGACGGCGGCATGCAATTCCGAAATCACGTATATCGACGGTGACAAGGGCGAGCTGCTGTATCGCGGTTATCCGATCGACAATCTGGCGCAGAACGCCGACTTTCTCGAAACCTGCTACCTGTTGCTCAAGGGTGAACTGCCCAATGCAAAGCAGAAGGAAGAATTCGTCGATACCGTCACGCAGCACACGATGGTGCATGAGCAGATGCATTTCTTTTTCCGCGGCTTCCGCCGCGATGCGCACCCGATGGCGATTCTGGTGGCGGCGGTGGGCGCGTTGTCGGCGTTCTATCACGACTCGCTGGACATCAATAACCCGCAGCACCGCGAGATATCCGCGACTCGCATGATCGCGAAGCTGCCCACGCTGGTGGCGATGGCGTACAAGTACACGGTGGGTCAACCGTTCGTTTATCCGAAGAACGACCTCTCGTATAGCGCGAACTTCATGCGCATGATGTTCGCCAATCCGGCGGAGGAGTACGAGGTCAACGACGTGCTGGTGCGCGCGCTCGATCGCATTCTGATTCTGCACGCCGACCATGAGCAGAATGCGTCGACTTCGACGGTGCGGCTGGCGGGTTCGTCGGGTGCGAATCCGTTTGCCTGTATTGCAGCGGGTATTGCTTGCTTGTGGGGCCCGGCGCACGGCGGCGCGAATGAGGCCGCGTTGAATATGTTGGAGGAGATCGGCTCGGTCGACAATATCCCTGAGTTCATCGCGAAGGTGAAGGACAAGAACTCCGGCGTGAAGCTGATGGGGTTTGGGCACCGCGTCTACAAGAACTATGATCCGCGCGCGAAGCTGATGCGGGAGACGTGTCACGAAGTGCTCGAAGAGTTGGGGTTGCATGATGATCCGCTTTTCAAGCTCGCGATGGCGTTGGAGAAGATCGCACTCGAGGATGATTATTTTGTTTCGCGGAAGCTTTATCCGAATGTCGATTTTTATTCGGGGATTGTGCAGCGGGCGCTGGGGATTCCTACCGCGATGTTTACTTGTATCTTTGCAATGGCTCGGACTGTCGGGTGGATTGCGCAGTGGAATGAAATGATTGCCGATCCTGAGCAGAAGATTGGGAGGCCGAGGCAGTTGTTTGTCGGGGCCACGCAGCGGGAGGCTTTGGCGGTTGTCAGGCGGTAGGGTTTTTTGCCTGCGCGGCGCTATTGTCTGTGCGCCTGTTGCGTTGGCCTTTCCTTGATTTGTTAGTGGTCTATTAGTGTTGCCCCCGTGTGGGGCGGCACTTACTTTTCTTTGCCGGCCGCGCCCCTGGTTTCCCTGACAGACCCGGGGAAAGGCCAATACAACATAGCGCCGCGCAGGCAAAAAAACCAAAAAACCCTGCACGTCCCGTGCCACCAAAAACGCGAAACTCCCATCTGATAACTTCGTCTGAGGGCGAGCAGACCCTCTACAATCGGAAGCGAGCGGACCTCACCCGGCAGCGCTCGCGGTAGAACGTGAAAGCGAAGCGAACCCATAGGAGCGACCCTGATGCAGCAGCCTGAAGCCCTCGGCGGCCTAACCCACTCGGGCGGAATCGACCACCGCGAACCCGAGCCCGACGGCGCATTCATCCCGACGGAAAACCTCAACGTCGCGGCCGCCACCCAGCACGTGCTGAAGTCGGGCGACACCTTCATCGTCAACGATCCCCTCGGTGATATCACCGGCCACGACGACGGCCTGTTCGTCAACGACACCCGCGTCCTCTCGCAACTGCGCCTCACCTTCGGCGGCCGCGCGCCGTCGCTGCTGTCGGGCAGCGTCAGCAGCGACAACACCTCGTTCACCGCGCATCTGACCAACCGTCCGTTGCCGCCGCTCGGCGGCGACAGCACGCCGGAAGGCGTGATCCACGTCGAGCGCGTGCGCGTGCTCTCGGGCACCGTGCTCAACGAAGCCATCGAACTCACCAACTACGGCACGAGCGACGCCGTGGTGCCGCTGTCCATCTCGTTCGCCAGCGACTTTCGCGACATGTTCGAAGTGCGCGGCCTGAAGCGCGACAAGCAAGGCTGCGTCGAGCCGGTGCGCGTCGAGAACCGCGAGGTGCTGCTCGGCTATCTCGGTCTCGACGACGTGGCGCGCAATGTGCAGATCGCCTTCTCGCCGGAACCGGACAAGCTCTTCGCCGATCGCGCCGACTACACCGTGAAGCTGCCGGCGCAGGCGTGCGTGTCCATCTATCTGTCGGTTGCGGTGCAGGTCGTCGCGAAGGCGGACAAGCCGAGCGCCGGCGTCTCGCAGCCCTCGCATCCGTTGAGCGAAGCCCATCTGTCGCAAATCGACGCGGAGCGCCCGCGCGTGGGCCGCGCCGCGGTGCGCGCGGCGCTGGTCGACGCCCACCTCGTGATGCGTGAACGGCGCCGCGTCACCGCGCGCGTGCGTTCGAGCAATCCGCTTTTCAACGCCTGGATCGACCGCTCGCTCGCCGACCTCGGCCTGCTGACCACCGACCTCGCCACCGGTCCGTATCCCTACGCCGGTATTCCGTGGTTCTCGACGCCGTTCGGCCGCGACGCGGTCATCACGTCCCTGCAGACGCTGTGGCTGCAGCCGCAGTTGGCCGCGGGCGTGCTGCGCTTTCTGGCCGAGCATCAGGCGCGTGAGAATTCGCCGTTTCGTGACGCCGCGCCGGGCAAGATCATGCACGAGATGCGCAAGGGCGAAATGGCCGCCACCGGCGAGGTGCCGTTCGCGCTGTACTACGGCGGCGTCGACACCACGCCGCTCTTCATCGTGCTGGCCGGCGCCTATGCGGCGCGCACGGACGACCTCGCGCTGATCGACGAATTGTGGCCGGCGCTGGAGCGCGCGGCGCAGTGGGTCGCGGGCGTGTGCGACAAGAACCGCTATGGTCTGCTGGACTATCAGCGCGAGTCGGCCGGCGGTCTCGCGAATCAGGGCTGGAAGGACAGCCACGATTCGGTCTTTCATGCCGACGGCCGTTTTCCGGACGGCCCCATCGCGCTCGTCGAAGTGCAGGCGTATGCGAGCGCCGCCTTCGACACGATGGCTCACTTCGCCAAGCTGCGCGGCCTGCACGATCCTGCGACGCACTACAAAGCGCGCGCGAAGCGCATCCGCGAGTGCGTCGAGCAGAAGTACTGGATGGAAGAATCCGGCTTTTACGGCATCGCGCTCGACGGCCACGGCGAACTGTGCCGTGTGATGGCGTCGAATGCGGGCCACTTGCTCGCCTTCGGTCTGCCGACGCGCGAGCGCGGCGAATCGGTGGTGCGCGCGCTCGACTCCGCGCTGTTCCACACCGGCTGGGGCGTGCGCACGCTGGCGGCAAGTCAGTCGAGGTTCAACCCGATGGCGTATCACAACGGCTCGGTCTGGCCGCACGACAACGCGATCTGCGCGCGCGGCCTGTCGCGCTACGGCGGCAAGGCGTCGGCCGTGCGACTGTTGCAGGCGCTGTTCCAGGCGGCGGTCAACTTCGACATGCGCTTGCCGGAGCTCTTCTGCGGTTTCCCGCGTCGGCGCGGCGAGCCGCCCACCGCCTATCCGGTTGCCTGTTTGCCGCAGGCATGGGCGGCGGGCTCGCCGTTCATGATGCTCGAAGCGTGTCTGGGCATCACCATCGACGCGGAGCGGCGCGAAGTGCTGATCGAGCAGCCGATGCTGCCCGAAGGCATCGACTGGCTAGAGCTCGGCGATCTGCGGGTGGGCGATGCGTCGGTGTCGATCACGTTCCGGCGCATCGGCGAGAAGGTCGTCGCCTCGGCGGAACAGGGCGACGTGCGGGTGGTGGCGCTTCTCTAACGCAAGTCGAAACACGCTGGAAGTGCTGTTGGATGCGATGCACCGGGTGGTAACATTTGTTGTCATCCTTCTTGACCGCTTGCCCGGTACATCGCATGCCAGACAGCTTCGACCAGCTTGCCGCCCTGATCCGGGCGCGCTTCTCCGAACTGAGTCCGCAGTTTCAGATGGGGGCGGGTTTCCTGCTCGATCATCCGGACGAAGTCGCGGTCTCGTCGATGCGCAAAGTGGCCGAGCGCGCCCAGGTGCAACCGGCATCGCTGGTGCGTCTGTCGCAGCAACTGGGTTTTCCCGGCTGGAACGAATTGCGCAACCTGTTCGTCGCGCGTGTGCGCACGCGGCCCGAGCCGCTCACGAGCCGCGCGCGTTCCCTCGTCAAGTCTAAAGACGCGCTGGCGAACGATCTGCTGGTCGCGCAACAACACAATCTCGACGTCACCGCCGCGCATAACGGCCGCGTGATCGTCGAGGCGGCACGGCTGTTGCGGCGAGCGCCGCATGTGCATGTGGCCGGTTTTCGCTCGTGTTATGCGGTGGCGTTCGGTCTTGTGTACGGCTACCGGCTGTTTCGTCCGTCGGTGTCGCTGCTCAACGGCGAGGCCGGCACGCTGGAAATGCAACTGCGCACGGTCGAACGCGACAGCGCGACCATCGTGATCAGTTTCGCGCCTTATTCGGTGGAAGCGGCGCGGGTGGCCGAAGCCGCGCTCGAAAAAGGCAGCAAGCTGATTGCGATCACCGACAGCGCTGTCTCGCCGATCGCGTTGAATGCCGATAAGGTGCTGATCTTTTCGCACGAGAGCCCGTCGTTCTTTCCGTCACTGGTGGCAGCCACGGCGATTGCCGAATCGCTGGTCGCGCATCTGCTCGCGCTGGAAGGGGCGGATGCGGTCGAGCAACTCGCCATCGCCGAGCAGTCGCTGCATGCCAAGGGCGCGTACGTGCCTTGAGTTTTCGCATCTGATCCAGTTGTATCAGCTGCGGAGCGTCGTTGCTCCATTTGAGTCCATGTCACGCCGTTTGACAACAAATGTTGTTTAGAAGTATAAATGCGTACCGATTGTTGATTGGGTGCGAGCCGTGGCGTCGAAGCAGGATTTGAATCTTTTTCAGGTGAGCGGTGAGCCGTATGACATCGGCTACCGGCTGGGTGAACTCGCGAAACCGGTGTTCGCCGACTACATGGATCAAAGCAGCGCATGGCGAGCGGTTCGGCGCTGGCGCGGCGATCCGTTCGTGCAGCAGTTGCGTGACGCGGCTCAAGCGCACTTCCCGGCGCTGCTGGTTGAACTCGACGGCATGGCGGCAGGACTGGGCTGGTCGGCGGAAGATGTGTTTCTCTGGAACTGCCGGGGCGAACTGATTCATAACGCGCCGGACGGTTGCACCACCTTGGCTGCCGTCGAAGGCGGCGCGGGTTTCATCGCACACAACGAAGACGGCGATCCGTTTCTGCGCGAGCGCTGCTCGCTGGTCGAGGTGCAACCCGCCAGCAAGCCTGGGTTCGTGAGCTTCTATTACCCAGGATCGCTACCCGGTCACACTTTTGCTGCCAGCCGCGCCGGTCTCGTGCAGGCGATCAACAATCTGCGGATCCGCGTGCCCGCGGTGGGCGTGCCGCGCATGATCCTCGCGCGAGCGTTACTCGATGCACGCTCGCTCGACACAGCGCTGCACATCTTGCGCAGCGTACCCGCTGCGAGCGGTTTTCATCACACGCTCGGTTGTGCGGGCGATACACGTCTCTTCAGCGTCGAAGCCAGTGCGCGACGATGTTCGGTGCAAGCGGTGTCGAGTATCGCCGGCCATGCGAACCATATGATTCATTCGGGCTGCGAAGCCGAAGCGCAGATCGTCACCGACTCCTCGCGTGACCGGCAGCTGCGTGTGGATGCGTTGTTGCCGACGATCGCCCGCCCATTGAACCGCACCGCATTGCTCGACGTGTTGCAAGACCGCGCGCCATCAGGCTTGCCGATCTACCGCGACGACCCGCTCGATCCCGACGATGAGAACACGCTCGCCACCGCGCTCTTCGAAATCGGCAGCGCCGGTGTGTCGATGAAAGTCTACCGGCAGGGGCAATGCGCGTTCGACACCTTCGTCGCGCGCACAACACCTGAGCGGGCCGACGTCTGAGCGACGGCTGCAACAAAAAGGAAACCGACAACCATGTCCACCGTATTTCATCGTTCACCGAAACAGTCGCTGCCTGTGGCCGTCGCGGGCGACGGCATCGAAATCATCGATGCTGCCGGCAAGCGCTATATCGACGCGTCCGGCGGCGCGGCCGTCTCGTGTCTCGGCCACAGCAACCAGCGCGTGATCGACGCCGTCAAGCGGCAGTCGCAACAATTGCCGTACGCGCATACCTCGTTCTTCACCACGGAGCCCGCCGAGGAACTCGCCGACCGGCTCGTAGCGAGCGCGCCGCAAGGGCTCGAGCACGTGTACTTCGTGTCCGGCGGTTCGGAGGCGATCGAGGCCGCGCTGAAACTGGCGCGTCAATATTTTGTAGAGAAGGGCGAACTGCAGCGCCGCCATTTCATCGCGCGCCGTCAGAGCTATCACGGCAATACGCTGGGCGCGCTGGCGATCGGCGGCAACGCATGGCGGCGTGAGCCGTTCCTGCCGATCCTGATCGAAGCGCATCACGTGAGCCCGTGTTACGCGTATCGCGAGCAGCGCGCCACCGAAACCGAAGAGGCATTCGCGCAGCGCCTCGCCGACGAACTCGAACAGAAGATCCTCGAACTCGGCGCCGACACGGTGGCCGCGTTCGTCGCGGAAACGGTGGTGGGCGCGACGGCCGGCGCGGTGCCGCCGGTGCGCGAGTACTTTCGCAAGATTCGCGCGGTGTGCGATCGCTACGGTGTGCTGCTGATTCTCGACGAAATCATGTCGGGCATGGGCCGCACCGGTTATCTGTACGCGTGCGAGGAAGACGGCATCGCGCCGGACATTCTGACCATCGCCAAGGGACTCGGCGCCGGCTATCAGCCGATCGGCGCGACGCTCGTGAGCGACCGGATTTACCAGACGATCGTCGGCGGCTCGGGCTTCTTTCAGCATGGTCATACGTATATCGGCCATGCCACAGCGTGCGCAGCGGCGCTCGAAGTGCAACGCGTGATCGCGGAAGACAACCTGCTGCCGAACGTGCAGGCGCGCGGCGAACAGTTGCGCGGCCGGCTGCGCGAGCACTATGCGCGGCATCCGCATATCGGCGACGTGCGTGGACGCGGGCTCTTTGTCGGCATCGAACTGGTCAAGGACCGCATCAGCAAAACGCCGTTCGACCCCACGCTGAAACTGCATGCGGCGATCCGGCGCGAAGCGTTCGCGCGTGGTTTGATGGTGTATCCGATGGGCGGCACGGTCGACGGCAAGATCGGCGATCATGTGCTGCTGGCGCCGCCGTTCATCTGTACCGCGCGCGACATCGGCGAAATCGTCAGCCGGCTTGCCGATGCCATTGATGGCGCACTCACCGCCGTTTGAAAACAGCCCCCTACGTCCCGCGAGACCGATGATGACCGAGCGTTTGCCTCACTTCGAACTGTCCGACGCCACGCCGGAACAAAAGGCGGTTCTGGACGAGATTTTGTCCGGACCGCGCGGTAATCTCAACGGTCCGTTTCTCGGCTGGATCCACAGTCCGGAACTCGCGCAGCAGGCGCAGCGCCTGGGCGCGTTCTGCCGCTATCGGACCGGCTTGCCGCTGCGCCTGTCGGAACTGGCGATCCTGGTAACGGCGGCGCGCTGGCAGGCGCAGGCCGAGTGGTACATCCACTATCCGATCGCGTTGGAAGCGGGCGTGGCCGAAGCGGACGCCGAGGCGATCCGCCAAGGGCGGCGCCCGGCCTTCGCGGAGGCCGACGACGTGCTGATCCACGACTTCGCGAGTGAACTGCACGACACCAAACGCGTGTCGGATGCGACCTACGCGAAGGCCGTCGAGCGCTTCGGGCATCAGGTGGTGATCAACCTGGTGGGCTTGCTCGGCTACTACGCGTTGGTCGCGATGACGCTGAACGTATTCGGCATGCGGGCGGTAGGGCAGGACAGCTTGCCGTTCGCCGAGTAGCGCTGAGCAGCATTCGGCACCGTCACGACGCCGACGCACGGAAGCGCCTATGATGAAGTTCGGTCCACGCCCGCGCCCACCGCGCGCCGCGCGAGACTCGCGACCCATGCCGACACCGCGGAACATCCGGGCGGGACCGTTGCGGCGGGCATCGTATCCGGTCGCGGAGCGCGTTAAGCAGGGCACAACAGGAGAGAGCGATGAAGCGCAAGGCATCAGCAGTCTGGCAAGGCGGACTGCAAGACGGCAAGGGCTCGATTTCCACCGACAGCGGCGTCCTCAAGGAGACCCAGTACTCGTTTTCGACACGCTTCGCGGACGGCATCGGCACGAATCCCGAAGAGCTGATTGCGGCTGCGCACGCGGGGTGTTTCTCGATGGCGCTGTCGGCGGAACTCGGCAAGGCCGGCATCACGCCCGAACGTATCGGCACGACGGCCACCGTCACGCTCGACAAGGAGGGCGGCGGTTTTGCCATCACGGCCGTGCATCTGGACGTGGCGGTGAAAATCCCCGGCGGCGACAAAGCCGCGTTCGACAAGGCCACCGCGGACGCCAAGGCGGGTTGTCCGGTTTCCAAGGTCCTGAACGCCACGATCACGATGGACGCGAAGCTCGAAACCTGAGTTCGCGCTTTTCTCAGGCTGCCGACGCAATGCGGCCGGCGCGCGGGGCGGAACCCGCCGCCGGCTTTTACCCGTTGACCGGCATTCTCAACGATCCGCCAGTGCGCCGCGGTCATGCGCCGGGCCCGGTCGTCTTCCATGGAACCGCAGATGACAACGCAATCCGAAAAAGCACGGCAATTCCGCTCGTATCACGCCGCCGGCGAAGCCTTCATCATCCCGAACCCGTGGGACATCGGCAGCGCGCGGCTGCTCGCCTTGGCCGGCTTCAAGGCGCTCGCCACCAGCAGCGCGGGCTACGCGTTTTCGCGCGGCTTGCCGGATAACGCCATCGGCCGCACGCAGATGATGGTGCATCTCGGCGAAATCGCCGGCGCCACCGATTTGCCCGTCAGCGCCGATCTGGAGAACGGTTTCGGCGACGCGCCCGAAGACTGCGCCGAAACCATCACACAAGCGGCGGCGGCGGGCGTGGTCGGCGGCTCGATCGAGGACGCGACCGGCCGCGCCGACGAACCGATCTACCCGTTCGAGGCCGCCGTGGAGCGCGTGCGCGCCGCGGTCGAAGCGGCCCGCGCGCTGCCGTTTCCGTTTACGCTCACAGCCCGCTCGGAAAACTACCTGGTGGGCCGGCCCGACCTCGACGATACGATCCGGCGTTTGCAGGCCTACCAGCAAGCCGGCGCGGACGTGCTCTACGCGCCCGGTTTGAAGACGCGCGAAGAGATCGCCGCCGTGGTCGGCGCGCTCGAACGGCCGGTCAATGTATTGATGGGTCTGCAAGGCGTGCTGCTCAGTTTCGACGAACTGCAGGCGCTGGGCGTGCGCCGCGTGAGCGTGGGCGGCTCGCTTGCTCGTGCCGCGCTGGGCGCGTTTCTGCGCGCGGCGCACGAAATGCGCGATCACGGCACCTTCAATTACTCGAAAGACGCCGTCAGCGGCAACGAAATCAACCAGCTGTTTACCACGGCCGCGCAGAAGTGGCAGAAGCCGCATTGACACAGGCTCACGCGGCGGTCTACGAAAATTCGGGTTGCTTTGTTGAACGGTTAGTCATAATATCCGTGATATGAAGTCATCCGGCAACTCCAGGCAACCGGCAAAGCAATCGTCGAAAAAAGCGGGCGAGGTGTGTGCTCGGGGCCGGCCGCGCGAGTTCGATACGGATACCGTCTTGAAGAGCGCGAGCCAGGTTTTCTGGAACCACGGCTACCACGCCACCTCGATCGACGACCTGTGCAAGGCTACCGGCCTGCTGCGCGGCAGCCTGTACGGCGTATTCGGCGACAAGCACGGCATGATGCTGGCCGCGCTGGATCATTACGCTGAAGGCTCGGTGGCGCGCCTCGCCGAGCGGCTCAACGCGCCGGTCCCGCCGGAAGAGGCGCTGCGCAACGCTTTACTGCATTACGCGAGAGTCGCATGCGCGCTGACCGGCGAGCGCAGCTGCTTCATCACCAACACCACGCTGGAAATGCAACCCGGCGACGAGGAATTGCGCACCCGCGTCGCCTCGATCCAGCGGCGCATGGCGACTTTGCTGGCGGCCTCGGTAATTCGCGGCCAGGCGGGCGGCGCATTCAATTCGGCACTCGACGAAAAAGCCGCCGGCGATTTCCTTTTGTGCGTCATGCAAGGTCTGCGCGTATTGGGGCGGGTCGCCCATAAGGAAGACGCGCTCATCGGAATTGTGGACGTCGCCATGCGCGCGCTCGTCTAATTTTTTTGCCGAATTTTTGAATGATCAGTCATGAATAGTCAAGCGATCAAGCCCGCTCCGGCGGCATCCATTGAATGCGAGGGTAGGCGGGCTGGTGCAGTTACCTGCCCGAACAAAGTCGCCGCAACCGCAGCGGCAGCGCCGGAAAAGGCCGTGCCGCGTTCCGAGCGCCAGGGGCTCGCGCTTGCCGTGCTGTTCGTCGGCGCCTTTCTTGCGCCGCTCGACTATTTCATCGTCAACCTCGCGCTGCCGTCGATTCACACGGGCCTGAACGCCACCGACGCGCAGTTGCAGCTCGTCGTGTCCGCCTACGCCTCCGTGTACGCGGTGCTGCTGATCACGGGCGGCCGCCTCGGCGACCTGTTCGGCCGCCGTCGCATGTTCATGACGGGCATGGCGGCATTCGTGGTCGCCTCGGCGCTCTGCGGCTTCGCGACAAGCGGGCACATGCTGGTGATCTCGCGGATCGTGCAAGGCATGGCGGCGGCGATCATGGCGCCGCAAGTGCTCGCGACGATCCGCGCGGTCGTCCCGCTGCATCGGCAGACCAAGGTGATGAGCCTTTACGGCTTCGTGTTCGGGTTGTCGTCGATCGTCGGCCAGCTCGGCGGCGGCGCGCTGATCACGTATCACCCGTTCGGGCTCGACTGGCGCATCATCTTTCTGATCAACATCCCGATCGGTATTGCCGCGTTTATCGGCACGTGGAAGTTCGTGCCGGAAAATCAGCCGGCCACGCACACCGGCATCGACCTGAAGGGCGTGGCGCTGCTCTCCGCCGTGCTGCTGCTGGTCATCTACCCGATGACGCACGGCCGCGAGGCCGGCTGGCCGGTGTGGACCTTCGCGATGTTCGCGCTGGCGGTCCCCGTGTTCGCGCTGTTCTTGGCGACCGAGCGGCGCGTGGAGAACCGCGGCGGCCATCCGCTGGTCGACCTGCAGTTGTTCCGCAATCCGGCCTTCGCGCTCGGCCTCGTGCTCGCGTTCCTGTTCTATTGCAATAGCGCGTTCTTCCTGACCTACGGGATCTTTCTGCAAACCGGCCTGCACTGGAGTCCGCTTGCCTCGGGCGTCGCGATCATGCCGTTCGCGATCGGCTTCGTGGTCGGTCCGCTGACTTCGCCGGCGGTGGTGAAGCACATCGGCGGCCATGTGCTCACGCTCGGTTTTTCGATGATGACGGTCGGCTTCACAATCACCGGATGGTCCGCGACTCAGGCCGGCGCGCCGGATCTGCTGTTCTATTGCGGGCTGGTGTGCGCGGGTGTCGGGCATGGCTTGCTGCTGCCGTCGATCATGCGCATCGTGCTGCTGGAAGTCGCGCCGGAGAAGGCGGGGCTGGCCTCGGGCGTGGTGTCGTCGACCCTGCAGATCGGCTCGGCGTTCGGTACGGCGGCGATCAGCGGCGCGTTCTTCGGCGCGATCGGCGGCCATGCGACGCCGGATGCCTACGCCCATGCGTTCCAGCTAAGCCTCGCGATCAACGCGCTGCTGATGCTGGTGTGCATCGGTTTGAGCGTGCTGCTGGTACGGCATCAGCAATTTGTACTGCGCCGCGCCGCACGGGCAGTTTGAAAATACCGAATGTGTAATCGTTTTCAACATTGCAGCGGAAATTATTATGTGCTTTAAACAAAGATGCATTTTAGTCATGCTGCATTTGCCGGTGATTTAGTCGTTCACAGGTAATTTCAGATTTGGCCGGGATTGGAATAAACCCTTGCGGTCGAGCCGTTATGCTTTTTATATGACGAAAAGTGCGCCGCATTTTCTACTTGCGGAGTTGTTGTGCCGCAGTAAATCCTGCGATCGTGCGGTGCCGCACAGAGCGCGGCCCGGCGGCGCATTGAAGGGTTTCCCCGGTTTCATCCCCGAGGCTTCGCATGCGATACTCATTCCATTGCCGATGAAAACGGTATCTTTAAAAAGCGCTTGCGGTGATTAAATTCGATTGTTAATCTTGGCAAGCTTTTTAGAGGTTTCATCAGCATTTCTAATGTCGAAAAGCCAGCACAATGACTTAAATACCGCTCGACGGTTTCCTGGGGGATTGAATATGCTAACCGCCACCATTGACGCATTCCAGATTCCGTCAGCCGCACGCTTTAGCGTGGGCGACGTCGTCACGTTAAAGGAAGGAGGACCGCGCATGACGGTGACGTACGCGGGTTCGGTGGCGCTCAATCCCGGTGAATGGCTGATTTGCGAGTGGTTCGACGAACATGGCGAACTGCGTCGCGAGATGTTCTCGCCCGCCAGCGTGCGGGCCGAGCCCCGCTCGATTCCCGCCGGCTCCGTGATGTGGAACCAGGTGGGCCGGGCCGCCTGATCACGTCCTTCTGATTTACTTCTCCGAGCGCTTCCTCGCCGCCGTCGCGCGTCGTTGCACGCGCACCAGCAGCGCGGACGAAAACGCGCGCATCCGCACGATCTTTCGCGTCTCCACTATCTCCCCGGCGAGGTTCTTCGGCGGATTCGGCTGCAACGACCAGTAGAGCGCGAGCAGCCAGCCGAAACCGGTCCAGCCGAGGCATGCATTGAAAAGCGCGAGCGTGAGCACATCGTGACGCTTGCGCCGGTCCGCCAGAATCGCCGGAAGAAAGTACAGCGCCAGGACGAGCACGGCGGCGATAGCCTGAACCAACAGATTGCCGCTCATGAACCGGCTCCCCAATATGCGAGCTATGCGGCGATTGTCGCGCGATTGCCCGCTTTGCGCAGCTTCATGCGAACCCTATAACGCGGCTCGCCACGCGGCCGGCACGGGCGTTCAGTAAGCGGGATGCACGGCGAAGGCTTCAGCCCGTCCCGCATCGGGACTATCATGGACGTTTCGACTGAACAGAACCGCAACGGACCGCCATCATGATCTCCGACGATACGACCCAGCAGGCTCAGCGCATCAACCACGACACGCTACGCGAATTCGTCGACCGCAAATGGAACGACGAGATCGTGCCCGCGCTGACGGACTACATCGCGGTGCCGGCCAAGAGCCCGGCGTTCGATCCCGAGTGGGTCAAGCACGGCTATTTGGAACGCGTGGTTACCGACGCGGCGCAATGGGCCGAACAGCAGCCGGTGCGCGGCCTCAAGCTCGAGATAATCCGCCTGCCGGGCCGTACGCCGGTGATTTTCTTCGAGACCGCCGCGACGCGTTCGGGCAGCGAGGAAACCATCGTGCTGTACGGGCACCTCGACAAGCAGCCCGAGTTCGACGGCTGGCGCAACGACCTCGGCCCGTGGACGCCGAAGCTCGAAAACGACAAGCTGTACGGCCGCGGCGGCGCCGACGACGGCTACGCGATCTACGCGAGCCTCACGGCGCTCGCCGCGCTGGACGCGCAAGGCGTCGGGCGTCCGCGCTGCGTCGGCCTGATCGAAACCTGCGAGGAGTCGGGCAGCTACGATCTGCTGCCCTACGTCGACGTGTTGCGCGAACGGCTCGGCAAGGTCGGGCTCGTCGTGTGTCTCGATTCGGGCGCGGGCAACTACGATCAACTGTGGCTCACCACGTCGCTGCGCGGGCTCGTCGCCGGCGACCTCGAAGTTCAGGTGCTCGACGAAGGCATTCACTCAGGCGGCTACGGCGGCATTGCGCCGTCGAGCTTTCGCATCATGCGGCAACTGTTCGACCGGCTGGAGGACGCCGCTAACGGCGCGCTGCTGCCGAAGGGTTTCCACTGCCCGATTCCCGCGGACCGTCTGCGTGAAACAGAAGCCACCGCGCAGATTCTCGGCGACGACGTCTGGAAGAAGCTGCCGTGGGCCTGCGGCCAGGACGGCCGTCAGGTGCTGCCCACCACCACCGATCCGCAGGAAGCCTTGCTCAATTCGACGTGGCGTCCGTCGCTGTCGGTAACCGGCGCGGCTGGCTTGCCCGCGCTCGCCGACGCCGGCAACGTGTTGCGTCCGCGCACGGCGTTCAAGCTGTCGCTGCGGCTGCCGCCGCTGATCGAAGCGGAACAGGCCGTCGCCGAGCTGAAGGCGCTGCTCGAGTTCGACCCGCCATACAACGCCAAGGTGACCTTCAAGCCGGACGCGGGCGCGGCGAGCGGCTGGAGCGCGCCCGATCTCGCGCCGTGGCTCGCCACCGCGCTCAATGACGCGTCGCGCGAACACTATGGCGCGGACGTCGCCTATATAGGGCAGGGCGGCACGATTCCGTTGATGAACGTGCTGAAGGCGGGCTTCCCGAAATCGCAGTTCATGGTGTGCGGCGTGCTCGGACCGAAGTCGAACGCGCATGGACCCAACGAGTTTCTGCACGTGCCGTACGGCAAGAAGCTGACGGCCGCGGTGGCCGGGGTGATCGCCGCCGCACCTTGAGCCGCCTTGAGTTTTTCGTGCGGATGACTTTTTATCCGCGTTTTCTGATCCGTGCTTCGATCCTGCCACTCACGCCATCGATCTGAATGACCGAGAACCAGACTGCCCAACCCGCCACGCCCCGGATTCCGGCCGATGAATTGCACGCCTACGTGAAGGCGATCTGGGAGCAGGCGGGCAGCATGCCGCGCGAAGCGGAACTGGTCGCGGATCATCTCGTGGCGGCGAACCTGACCGGTCACGATTCGCATGGCGTGGGAATGATCCCGCGCTATGTGGCGTCGCTGGCCGACGCGCAACTGCAACTGAACCTGCATGCCGAGGTGGTGAAGGATGCGGGCGCCGTGTTGACGGTCGAAGGCGGCAAGGGCTTCGGCCAGGTGGTCGCTTTCGAGGCGATGGAGCAGGGCGTCGCGCGCGCCCGGCGCCTCGGCATCTGCGCGGTCGGCTTGCGCGGCGCGCACCACATCGGGCGCATCGGCCACTGGGCCGAACAATGCGCGCGCGCCGGGCTGGTGTCGTTCCATTTCGTCAACGTGGCGGGCGACCCGCTCGTCGCGCCGTTCGGCGGCGCGGACCGCCGCATCGGCACCAATCCGTTCTGCGCGGCGTATCCGCGGCCCGGCAAGCCGCCGCTCGTGCTCGACTTCGCGACCAGCACGGTGGCGTACGGCAAGACGCGGGTCGCCTATAACCAGGGCAAGCAGGTGCCGCCCGGCGCACTGATCGATCACGAAGGTTTGCCGACGCTCGAACCCGGGGTCATGCACGAGGCGCCGTTCGGCTCGCTGACGCCGTTCGGCGGCCACAAGGGATTTGGGCTCGCGGCGATGTGCGAGATTTTCGGCGGCGCGCTCTCGGGCGGCTTCACCACGCACACGGAGACGCTCGGCACGACCAACGCGATCATCAATTGCATGCTGTCGGTGATCGTCGATCCCGCCGCGTTCGACGCGCCCGATGCGCAAGCCGAAGCCGATGCGTTCATCGACTGGGTGAAGGCTTCGCCGCTCGCGGCCGGCGTCGACCGTATCTACGAGCCGGGCGAACCGGAGCGCATGATGCGCGCTCGACGCGAGGCCGAGGGCATTCCAGTGGATCAGGCGACGTGGGCGCAGATTCGCGCGGCGGCGCTGGCCGTAGGCATGAGCGAACAGGACGCCGGGCGCTGGTCCGCGCGCTTGCAGTAACGCCGCGTTGGAACGCGCGGGCGCGGCGGGGCGGGACGTCCGGGCGTTTGATTATCCGGTCGAACAGTCAGTCTGTTAGACCACAAATAAAAATTAAACTGCACAAGCTTTATTTTCGATTGCATTACCTAATCGAAGACTATTTCCTTTTCTTTCAATCCGGCAACAAGTTCCGGTTTTGTTCGTTCACTAAATTCATAGCGGCCATGCAGTCATTGGCCGGCCAATTTCGCCCATCTTCGGTGCGCAAGCGTTTGCGTCCCGCCATCATTTCCGCATCTTGTTGCCTCCTGGCAGAGCCCCGTCTGGCGCGGCTTGCGGCACTGCTTGCATTCATCTGTTGGTTACCCCGCTCCCAATCGATTCAGGTCTGCTTTAGGCTCACATTGCAATGCCATTGTTTTAACCTGAAAGGACCATTCAAAATGAATCTGCATAACCACCACGCCTGCCGCCCGTTCCTCGAAGCCGGCAATCTGTCGCAAATCTCCGCTTACTATGAAGAAGGCCGTAACGTGATGTGGATGATGTTGCGGGCGCAGCCGCGTCCCTGTTTCAACCTCGATCTGGTGCACGACATTCTGGGACTCGCGCAGGCAGCACGAGACTCCGGTTTGCCGATCGATTTCTGGGTCACCGGCTCGCTGATTCCCACCATGTTCAACGTCGGCGGCGACCTGGATTTCTTCGCCGACACGATCCGCTCCAGCAAGCGCCAGGCGCTGCTCTCCTACGCGCGAGCCTGCGTGGATTGCGTCCACGCGGCGGCGCGCGGCTTCGACACCGGCGCGATTTCGATTGCGATGGTGGAGGGCACCGCGCTCGGCGGAGGATTCGAGGCGGCGCTCGCGCATCATTTCGTGCTCGCGCAGAACGATGCGCGCATGGGCTTCCCGGAGATCGCCTTCAACCTGTTCCCAGGCATGGGCGGCTATTCGCTGGTGGCGCGCAAGGTCGGCATGCGGCTCGCCGAGGAACTGATCGGCTTGGGCGAATCGCATACGGCGGAATGGCACTACGGCAAAGGGCTGGTCGATCAGCTGTTCGAACCGGGCGACGCATATATGGCGACGCGCACCTTCATCGATACGCTCAAGCCGAAGATGAACGGAATCCGCGCGATGCTGCGCGCACGTCAGCGCGTGCTGCAACTCTCGCGTGCCGAACTGATGGAAATTACCGAGGATTGGGTGAACGCCGCCTTCACGATCGAGGAGAAGGACCTCGCCTTCATGGAGCGGCTGGTGATGCTGCAAAACCGCCGCACCGCGAATCTGCGGCAGACGGCCAGCACGGCCAATTTTGCGTGAGCAGGTCCTGGTTGCAATGATATTGAGCCGCGTGAAAGGGGGCGCGGCGTGAGAGCTCAGGCAATCAGTCTGAGCTTCTGCCTATCCTGCAACCAGCGCTCGAACTCGGCGGCGGGCATGGCCTGACCGTACAGGTAGCCCTGTACGTAATCCACGCCCAGGCCCTTCATGAATGTTTCTTCCGATTCCGTTTCGATGCCTTCGGCGACCACCTTGAAATTCAGCTCCTGCGCGACCGCCACCATCGAGCGCACGAGCGCTTGCGCCTTGGTGTCGGCGTTGATCGAGCGCACGAAGCTGCGGTCGAGCTTGATCACGTCGAGCGGAATGCGGCCCAGTTGCGACAGCGACGAATAACCGGTGCCGAAATCGTCCAGATGAACCTGGGCGCCGATCTGACGGAACTGCTTGATCAGGTCGATCGCGGCCGCTTCGTCCTCGATCAGGCAACTCTCGGTGAGTTCCAGGTCGATGAGGCAGGGATCGAGGTTCGCGTGCTGCAACGCTTCGCTGAAATGCCGCACCACGGCGGTATCGACCAGTTGCCGCGCCGACACGTTGATCGCGACGCGCAGGTTATAGCCGTCCGCTTTCCATTTGGCCGCCTGTTTGGCGGCCGTTTCCATGACCCAGCGGCCCAGCACGCCGATCAGACCGGACTCCTCCGCATAACGGATGAATTCGGCCGGCATGATCTGCCCGCGCTCCGGCGAATTCCAGCGCACCAGCGCCTCGGCGCCCTGCACCGCGCCGGTGGTGAGCGACAGCTTGGGCTGGTAGTGCAGGGCCAGTTGACCTTCTTCAATGCCGCGCCGCAGATTGGTGTCGAGCCACATGTACTCCGCGACCTTGCGGTTCATGTCCGGCGAGAACACGCGGTAGGTGCGCTTGCCTTCGTCCTTGGCGACGTACATGGCGGTGTCCGCCGAACGGATCACCGATTCGAGGCTGTCGCCGTGTTCCGGATAGCGCGCGATGCCGATCGAGCAGCCGGTGTAGACCTCGACGAGTCCGAGGCTGAACGGCGTGCGCAGGCGTTCGAGAATGCGCTGCGCGGTGATTTCGAGTTCGTTCGCGGTGCCTTTGGCGGCCAGCACGATAAACTCGTCGCCGCCAAGGCGCGCGAGCGCGTCGCCTTCGTTCAGGCAGGTGCTGATGGCCGCCGACACGTCGCGGATCAGCCTGTCGCCGAAAACGTGGCCGTAGTGATCGTTGACCTTCTTGAAGTTGTCGAGATCGAGAAACAGCACGCCGACCGTTTCGCCGGGCGCCGCTTCCTCAATGGCGGCGCGGATCTTGTCCTGGATCGCATTGCGGTTGGCGAGGCCGGTGAGCGAATCGGTGTTCGCCAGTTCGATGAGCCGTTCCTGAGCGAGCCGTTCGTCGGTGATGTCGGTGCCTGAGCAGATCAGGAACTGTTCGTCGACGCCGCTGCCGCTGTGAACGAACTTATTGCGAAACAGAAAGAGCCGTTCGCCGCGCACCGTTTTGACGCGCCGCTCGACCTCGTACGCCACGCCGCGATTGAAAAAGCCGGCGATGTTCTGGCTCGACGCCGCGCCGTCTTCTGTCGACATGAAAAGCGCCCACACGTTGCGGCCGATGATGTTCTCTTCCTTCACGCCGGTGAGTTCTTCGGCGAGCCGGTTAAAGCGCTGAATCCGCCCATGCCGGTCGACGATCACCACGACGGAATTGACTTCGGAAACGACTTGTTCGGCGAACGAAAGACCGTGCACCAGATCGCGGGCGACGGACTCCGTGTCGTCATAAGCCGACGCGGTGCCGGCCCAGCTGCTGCCACTGAGCTTTTTGCCGACGAGATGCAGGCGCAGCGGTTCGCCGAACAGCCGCACGTCGAGGACGAGGTGGGACGTGATACCGGTGAGGCAGCGGATTTGCGAAGCCTGCTGGGGATTCAGCGGAATGGCGACATTCGCGGGCACGTCGCCCGTGACCGGCGTGAGTTCCAGTGCGTTGCTGTCGCTCGACAGACGCCAGCAAGGACTGCTCGTACCGAACTGGGCAAAAAGCACCTGATCGTGTTGGTCGTCGTTCATGAGATCCCCGGGCGGTGTGTGCCGGTGGCCGTGGTGAAGGCGGGTTGGCGGCAAGCAGTCTTCATCATACTTAAGACTGGCCTCATTGTAGCGAAGCCATTGGGTTCGGGCTTATAAAGATTTGACGATTGAGCGGGCTGTCCGTTTTAGCTCACTTTTGCGGCGTGAACTTGTGCAAGTTGTGCCCGGCGCCGGGGAAAAAACCTAAAACCTGCGCGCGAGCCACCCGCGCGCCCGCTCACGCTCGGCGGGAAGCGTTTCCACCGAAGGTTCGAACCAGAAAGCCCCGCCGGCGAGCGTCGCGACAACCACGCCGTCGCGATACACAACGCGATTTCCCGTAACCGCGGGCACCCGTGCGCCGACGAGCAGCGTTCCCACGAGATTCAACGGATCGGTCGCGGCGACACAGACAAAAGCACCGTCGTTCGCATGCCGGCGCACCTCGCGCAGCAAGGGAATCGCCTCGGGCAGAGCAAATTGCTCGCCGGCGAGCCCGTTCACGAAGCGCCCGCCGCGAATCACGCCGCGTGCTTCGAGCCGCTGAAAGACGCGCAGCAGATCGCGCCATGGCGGCAGCCATTCGGCCTCGCGTTCGAGCAGGCGCCAGAACACCACGCCGTAGCGGCGCAGCAACGTCATCGCGATGTGTTCCAGTACTTCCGGCGGCAACTGCCGGCGCCGCTCCGGCAGCCCTTCCGGCGACGCGGCGGCAACGGTGCGCCGGCTGACCAGCGCCCAGCGTCCGGCGTCGTCCATTCCGCCGATCAGCGCGCCCGACCGCGCGCGCCGGCTGCCGGCAAAAGCGTTGCGCTTGGCGATCGGCTTCAGCAACGCGCGCAAACCCGCGAAACTATCGGAATTCACGAGGCCGGCGGCCACGAGTTCGCCCAGTGCGTTCTCCAGTTCCATACGCAAGACGCGAACTTCAGTCAGCAATTCGTCGAAGAACATCGCGCCGTGTTGCGACAGCGCGTCGTACACGCTTTGCGCGCGCGCCGATAACTCCGGTTGCTTCGACGGATCGATCAACGCGCTCCACACGCGCACCTGGGCTCGCGGCAACAGCACGATCGGCGTGCCGCGCACCGGTCCCGTGGCGCCGCGCGCGCGCTCGGTGAGCCGGGTCCAGACGATCTTGCCGGCGCGGCATAGTTCGTCGAGCGAAGTATTCGAGTAGGCCTTCACGCGCGCGGGCAGGATGTCTTCCTCCCACGCGCCCGCCGCGGCCTGGAAGCCTTCGAGCTGTTTGAGCGCCGCGGCCAGGGCGTCGCGTCCCTCGCTGCGCGTGTCCGGTGTCAAATGCTGCCATTCGAACAGGAAGCGCATGAAGTCGTGCCGTTCCACCGGCTCGATCTCGCGTCGCAAGCGTTTAACGGTGTAACGGTGAATCCGCGCGAGCAGGTGGCGCTCGCACCATTCTTCTTCCGTTGCGTGAGGCGTGAAGCGGCCGCGCATCACATAGCCTTCCGCTTCGAGACGCATCAAGGTCTGCTCGATCGATGCCGCGGGCAAGTTCAGCGCCTGGGCGATTGTTTTCACCGGCAGCGGGCCGAAGCCGGTGAGCCGCGCGCGCAACACGTCGAGCAGGGCGTCGTCGGGGTTCCACGCGTCGGTATAGCCCCTCGGCGCGGTGAGCGGCGGTGCGAACGCGGCAGCCGGGTAGAGCGCCTGAAAGCAGGTCAGGCGCTCGGCGGGCAGCCATAGGGTGGTGTCGTCGCCGGCAGTCTTCAGGCGCGTGGCGCGGCCGGATTCGGCGAGCGACGCGAGCCACGCGGACCAGCCTTCGTTGTGATGCGCTTCGGCCTCGGTGATGCAGGCGAGGCCCGTCAGCGCTTCGTGCATCTCGTCGGCGTTGCGCGCCTGCGGCCATGCTTCGTCGCGAACGCTGTCGATCGCGGCGGCGTCGAGCGCGCCGAGGTCGTCGGCACTGGCGGGATCGGTCCAGCGGCGGTTCAGCACGGCTTGCGTGCGGCGCTCCTCGATCGGCGCGTCGTCGAGATAAGCGTATGGTTTCGCGTTGAGGATTTCGGCGGCAAGCGGCGAGGGCGCCGGCAAATCGCGGGCGATAAGCCGCACATCGCCCTGTTCGATACGACGCAGCAGCGCGATCCAGCGTTCGCTGTCCATTGCCTCGTGCAGACAGTCGTCGACGGTTTGGTCCACTAGCGGATGACGCGGCAGCTCGCGCTCACCGACGATATTCTCGAGACACGCGGCCTGTTCGGGAAACACGCTCGCGAGCAGATCCTCGCTGCGCATGCGCTGCAATTGCGGCGCGGTTTTCCGGCCGCCGGTGTAACGCGGCAAGCCGAGCGCGGTGGTCGCGTTCCAGCGCCAGCGCACGCCGAAAAGCGGCGCGTCGAGCAGCGCCTGGATCAGCAGATGCTCGGCGCTGTTCGAATGCAGATAGCGCCACACTTCATCGAGCACGAACGAGTGGCTGCCGGTGAGCGAGAGGACGATCGCGTCTTCGGTCGCGGCAGCTTGCAGTTCGAAGTTGAAACTGCGGCAGAACCGCTTGCGCAGCGCGAGGCCCCACGCGCGGTTCACGCGGCTGCCGAACGGTGAGTGGATCACGAGTTGCGTGCCGCCGGATTCGTCGAAGAAGCGCTCCATGACGAGCGTGTCTTGCGTCGGCAGCACGCCGAGCGCGGCGCGCGCTCGCGCGAGGTAGTCGACGATCTGGCGCGCGGCGGCTTCGTCGAGGCCGAGCGAATCGACGAGCCAGTCGATCGCGAGCTCGAGGCGCGAGTTCATCAGGTTGGTTTCGGCTGGCGGTGTTTCGGCGACGACCCGTGCCGTTGTTGCGGATGCCGCACTCAGCGCTTGCGCGGCGGCTGAGGCTGCCGTCGTATGCGATTTCGCCGTCGCAGATAACGCCGCCCGTTTCGCGTTGCGCCGCGGCGAAGACGGTTCGCCGGTCGACACGACCGCCCCGGCATCCTGACCATTCAGCAAACGCCCGATCTGCTCGCGCAGGCGCGCGACGCCGAGTGAGAGTTCGTCGCTGCGCCCCGGCGCCTCGCCGAGCCAGAACGGAATATTCGGCGGCTGCCCCTGCGCGTCCTCGACCCGCACGCGGCCGCTCTCGATCCGCAGAATCCGGTATGACGCATTGCCGAGCTGGAACACGTCGCCGGCGAGACTTTCGACGGCGAAATCTTCGTTGACGGTGCCGATATTGACCGCCTGCGGTTCGAGCACCACCGCATAGTCGGCGTTTTCGGGAATCGTGCCGCCGGACGTGACGGCGACCAGCTTGCCGCCGCGCCGGCCGCGCAAGGTGCCGCTCACCACGTCGCGATGGATATACGCGCCGCGCGGGCCGTTGCGGCTCGTATAGCCTTCGACGAGCATACGCAGCACCGCGTCGTATTGCTCGCGTTCCAGTTCCGCATAGGGCGCGGCGCGCCGCATCATCTCGAACAGCGCGTCCTCGTTCCACTCGGCGCTCGATACTTCGGCGACGATCTGTTGCGCGAGCACGTCGAGCGGCGCGCGCGGAATCCGCAGCGCGTCGAGTTCGCCGCGCCGCACGCAATCGAGCAGCGCCGCGCATTCGATCAGATCGTCGCGCGAAGCCGGAAAGAGCCGGCCTTTCGGCATGCCGCCGACGTGGTGCCCCGAGCGTCCGACGCGTTGCAGAAACGGCGCGATCGCGCGCGGCGAACCCATCTGGCAGACCAGATCCACGTCGCCGATGTCGATGCCGAGTTCCAGCGACGCCGTGGCGATCAGCACGCGCAATTCACCGCGTTTCAGGCGCTGCTCGGCGTCGAAACGATGTTCCCTGGCAAGGCTGCCGTGATGCGCGGCCACCACTTCCTTACCGAGCCGTTCGGTCAGATGACGCGCGGCGCGCTCCGCCATGCGGCGCGTGTTGACGAAAATCAGCGTGGTGCGGTGCATCGCGACGAGTTCGGCGAGGCGGTCGTAGACGCGCTCCCATACTTCGTTTGGCATGACCGCCTCGAGCGGCACGGGCGGAATTTCCAGCGCGAGATCGCGCGCGCGAATGTGGCCGACATCGACGACCGCGCAGTCGGCGGGAAGCCCGCTGTCGATGCTCGCGCCGCCCACCAGAAAGCGCGCCACCGCGCTAACGGGCTTTTGCGTGGCCGACAGGCCGATACGCGGCAAGCGCCGCTCGCACAACGCGTCGAGCCGTTCGAGGCTGAGCGCCAGATGACTGCCGCGCTTACTGCCGGCCAGCGCATGAATTTCGTCGACGATCACCGTGCGTACCGTCGAAAGCATGCGGCGGCCGGAGTCCGAACCGAGCAGCACGTAGAGCGATTCGGGCGTGGTCACGAGAATATGCGGGGCGCGCTTTCTTAGCGCGTTGCGTTCCTGCTGCGTGGTGTCGCCGGTGCGCACGGCCGTGCGGATATCCAGCGGCGGCAGGCCGCGCGCGTCGAGTTCCTCGGCGATACCTTGCAGCGGCATCTGCAGATTGAGGCGGATGTCGTTCGAGAGCGCCTTGAGCGGCGATACGTAGACCACCAGCGTTTCGTCGGGCAAGGCGCCGCCGTTGGCGAGGCCTTGATGGACGAGATCGTCGAGCGCGGACAGGAACGCGGTGAGGGTTTTGCCGGAACCGGTCGGCGCGGCCACCAGCGTCGAGCGGCCACGGCGAATTTGCGGCCAGGCGGCGGCCTGGGCGTCGGTGGGGCCGGGGAACGTTTTCAGGAACCAGCCGGCGACCGCGGGATGGAAGTCGTCCAGCGCGCGGGCCGTTGAGTCGCCGAAAGCGGAACTCGCCGCGGAATTCGGAGCGGTAACGGCACCAAAAGCCGGAGAGGAATCCGAAGCCGCATGAGCAGAAGCCGCGCGCGAAGCGGCGGTGGAAGTCGAAGCCATGCCTGCATAGTTGGGGGCGCGACGTGCCATATCCAGAGAGCCGCGAAAAAACGGCCTGTAGCAAGATCCAGAAGTGAGTCTGGCAGGTTTTGCGGGCTTTGCCGAGGGGCGCGCTTATACAGCCGGTTGTGCAGCCGCTTGTGTAGCCGCCCGCTTGTGCAGCCGCTTATGCAGCCATTCTCGGCGTTCGCCGCGCGATCCCGCCGGCACTAACTACCAGACCCAGCGCATACCCGCATCGCCCGTCACCGTCCTTTGATGCGCACCGCCCAGATTGGTCAGCCACCCGAAGGTGGCGAACACGCTGCCCGCCTTGCTGAAGCGGCCGACCACGCCCGCACCGAGCTGGGCGGCGGTTTGCCCGACACTGCCGGGAATCACCGTCCCGCCGCCGAAGGTAACCTTGTCGTCCGTGCCGAACGAGCGCAGAAAGCTGACCCGCACATAGGGTCGCCATGCGGTCGAGAACGCATCGAACCGACCCTGCAGGCGCATCCCGATCCGACCGACAAACGTGTTGCCGCTGTTGAAGCCGACGTTCGACACGCCGTCGTTGAAATCGGAGAGCGCAACGCGCTGCCAGACCAGTTGCGCTTGCGGTTCGATAATCAGCCCTGCGCCGAGCGGAATCGGCAGTCCACCCTCGAGAGAACCGGTCACTGCGTTGCCATGAGTCGTCGCGCCGATGCCGTCGCGCGACACGGGATCCACGGTCAGCGAACTGCCCATCAGCACGGCGTCCGTGTACCAGCCGCTCGGGCCGATATGGGTCCAGTAGCCGCCGAGGCTGTACGCATTGATCGCGAGATGGCCGGCCGGGAGATTCGGCATGCCGAGCGCGAAGCCGTCTACATCGCCGGTCGCGCGCGCGAAGCCGACGAACAGACCGTAGTGATTACGCTGGCCGCTCGCGCCTTGATCGGCGTAAAGGTCCTGACCGGCCTGAATGCCGTACACGGAGCCGTCGAATTGCGGACTCGCGGCGCCTTGCTGGCTCAGCACGCTGTGGCCGCCCCACACGCGGCCCCACGCGGCGGGCAACGTGCCGCTTTCGTTCAGCAAGGCCTGATCGCCTTGACGGTCGTGAAAGGTATCGATCTGCAGCAAGCCGAGTTCACGCGCGACGCCCGGCGCCGCCGCATAGACCGGCACTTCGACGCGATACAGCGGCGTGGCGGCCGAGCCCGGCGGCGGAGCCGCAGGCAGGGGCGGTGTGCCCGCCGCCGCAAGCGGCACACCCAGGGCGGCAGCGGGCTCCCCCGGCGTGGTGACAGGCGGCTCTCCCGGCGTGGTGACCGGCGGCTCCCCCGGCGTGGTGACCGGCGGTGTAACACCGGCAGGGACGGCCGGCGCCGGCGCGACGGTGTTGCGCAGATACCAGCTGTCCGCGGTGCCCGCGCTCACGCCGCCTTTGGCGAGATAGTACGAATACGCGCCGGCCTTCACCGGAGCGGCCAGCGTGAAGGCGCTCAGGTCGGTGGTCGCGCCGTTGGCCGCCTGAATCAGCTGGATGCCGTCGGCCATGGTTTGCGCACCCTTGCCGCCGACGTTCGTGACCTGGAGCCGCGTCGAGCCGTTGGCGGTACCGCCGCTCAGCACGAGCCGATCCGATGCCGCGCCGTCGCCGGCCACGACGGTGTTCAGTCCGATGGTGCCGTTCTGCCCGACGTAATTGCCGGCGACGTTCAGCCGGTTGCCTACGCTCGAAGCAGCCGCGTTACCGATCCGCACAAGCCCGGCGTTAAAAAGCGAGCCGTTGATCGTAAACTCGCCGTTGCCTTCGCTTGCAAACGACGGCAACGCATTCGCCACCGCCAGCGTGCCGTTGTTCGTCACTGCGCCCGTCACGCCGCCATAACCGCCGAGCGTCGCGCCCGCGGCGACCGTGGTCGAGCCGCCGCCAGCGAGCGCGGCATTTGCATGAGCCGCGTCGCCGATTGCCAGCGTGCCCGCCGCGACCGTGGTTGCGCCGCCATAGGTGCTGACGCCCGTCATCAGCAAGGTGCCGCTGCCCGCTTTGGTCAGCGCGCCGGGCCCGCTGACCGTTTGCGCGAGCGTCGTATCGAACGATTGCGTATCGATCCTGCCGCCGCCCGCGGCCAACGTGATCGCGCGCGAGGCGGCGAGGTCGAAGCTCGTATTCAATTGCAGCGTGCCGCCGTTGAACGTGACGCCGCCGGTGCTCGCGCCGAGCGCATTGTCCGCGCTCACGGCGATCGCACCCTGGTCGATTGTCGTGCCGCCCGAATATGTATTGCCGTTCGCCGACGCCGGCGCGAGCGTCAACACACCGGCACCGGTTTTATCGACCGCGCCCGTGCCGCTAATCGACCCCGCATAAGTGCCCGCGTTGTCCTGCGCAAAACGCACGAGCCCGTTGTCGGTCACGGTCGATGGCAGGTTTTGCGCGTTCGCCTGCAAGGTCGCGCCGCTATCGACGAGCGCACTCGCCGTTGCGCCCAAAGTGCCGGTGAGATTCAGCGTGCCGGTCTGCACGTGCGCGAGCGTGAACGTGCCGCTGCCGGTCCAGTTCCACAATGCGCCCTGCATCTGCAAGGTCTGAAAGTTGATGAACGCATTCGACGCGGTGCCCGAGCCTTGCAAGGTCACCGTGTTGGATCCCGCGCCGCCGTCCGCCGTGCCGTTGATCACGGAGCCGGTTTGCAGAATCAGCGCATCGTTGCCGTTGCCCATCGTGATGGCCGTACCGATGCCGCTTTGCACGAGCCCCGCATTGATGATGGTGCTGCTGCCGTTCAGCGTGCGGATGCCGGAGCCGTTCTGGCTGATGATGCTGCCGCCCGGCAGATTCTGGATCGTCGCCACGAAGCTCGATCCCGCCGTGTTCGAAAACACCGCATCCGACGTGCTGCCGCTTGCGCTGATCGTGCCGCTGTTGATCAACTGATCGTTATTGCCTTGCAGATAAGCGCTCGGGCTGGCGGTGCCGGTGGTGGACAGTGTGCCGCTGTTATCGATGGTGCCGTTGCCGCCCACAATCGACGCCGCGCGCGCGTTGCTTCCCGAAGTCGCCACGCTGCCGCTGTTGATCAGCATATTGTTCGACTGGCCGACATTGGACTGTCCCCACGCGGCCGTCATGCCGTAAGCACTCGGACCACTGGTGATAATCGAACCTCGATTGGTGAGCGTGTTGCCGCTGCCGTTGGCGGCCATGCCGTCGTTGAACGCGCCGGTGGTGGTGATGGCCGCGCCGCTTGCGTTGGTGAGCTGATTGGCGTTGCCGACGCCGAGCAAAACGGCGCCGCGCACCGTGCCCGAACCGCCGCCGCCCGTCAGCGAGAAGCTGCCGCTGTTGTTGATCGCGCTGTTGTGATCGACGCTGAAAACGACCGGATTGACGCTGCGCACAAAACCGCCTGACGCCGTGCTGTCGGCGTCGATCGTCACGCCTGTGCTGCCTGTTTGGGCGATGACCGCGGCGACGCCGCTGCCCGTGCATGTGACCGTCGTGTTGCTCGGCGGCGCGCTGCTGCTGCATGCGGCCATTGCGGAAGGGGTGAGTGCTTTGGACAACAGCACGACGCTGCCCAAGCCGATTCCAAACGTCTTCTTCATCGTTATTGTCCTTTGCGAAGGAGTACAACGTATGGGCGGAACTGCCTGATTTATACACGCCTTACCGAAAGTTTCCAAACGGCTCTCGTGGTGCTGACGAACTTGTTGCGGATCATCGGCGCTTGCTGTAAGCCTGCTTCGTGTCTTGTGTCTCGCTCGCGCCTGGGTGTGGCAAAGCAATTTATTCGCGCCGGGAAACTGTCCGAACGCATCCGGACAATCGTAAGGAGCTTGGAGCCATAAGGTCGTGCGGCGACTCGTGGCGCAGCGTGCCGGATCTTGCCAACTGCAGTACTCTGTACGGCTTACCCGTCCGCGATGGAGACTCGACGATGCGATACAACCAGTTAGGCCGTACCGGTGTGTTTGTTTCAGAACTATGTCTGGGCACGATGACCTTCGGCGGCGGCGAAGGCATGTGGAAGCAGATAGGCGATCTGCAACAGGGGGACGCGGAGCGGCTGATCGGCCGCGCGCTCGACGCGGGCATCAATTTCATCGACACGGCCGACGTGTATGCCGAGGGCTTGTCCGAGCAGATCACCGGCCAGGCGCTGAAAAACCTCAAGGTGCCGCGCGACAAGGTGGTGGTCGCGACCAAGGTGTTCGGTCCGACCGCGGACTTCCCGAACGCGCGTGGCGCATCGCGCTATCACATCATCGACGGGATCAAGGCAAGTTTGAAGCGCATGCAGCTCGATCACGTCGACCTGTATCAGATCCACGGTTTCGATCCGGCCACGCCGATCGAGGAAACCATGCGCGCGCTCGACACGCTGGTCCGGCACGGTCATGTGCGCTACGTCGGCGTGTCGAACTGGGCCGCATGGCAGATCGTGAAAGCGCTCGGCATCGCGGAGCGCCTCGGCCTCGCGCGCTTCGAGACCTTGCAGGCGTATTACACGTTGGCCGGCCGCGACCTCGAACGCGAACTCGTGCCGATGCTGCATAGCGAAGGGCTCGGGCTGATGGTGTGGAGTCCGCTCGCGGGCGGCTTGCTGAGCGGCAAATACGGGCGCGAGCAGCAGGCCGAGGCGGGCAGCCGCCGCACGACGTTCGATTTTCCGCCGGTCGATCGCGAGCGCGCCTACGACTGTATCGATGCGATGCGCGGCATCGCCGAGGCGAAGAGCGTGTCGGTGGCGCAGATCGCGCTCGCGTGGCTGCTGCATCAACGCGCGGTGACCTCGGTGATCGTCGGCGCAAAAAAGGTCGAGCAACTCGACGACAACATCGCGGCTACCGGCGTCGCGCTGACCGCCGATGAACTCGCGGCACTCGATCAGGTCAGCGCGCTGCCGGCTGAATACCCCGGCTGGATGCTGGCGCGTCAGGGGGAAGCGCGGCGCAAGCAGCTCGAGGACGCGCGTCATCCGGGGCCGGCGCGGTAGGTGGAATTTGCCGCGCGGACTGCATGCGGCGGTGGCGTTGGGGGCCACGCGGGATGACATGCCGCCGCTTACTTGCCGGCCCCTTCGGCCGTGTAAGCAGCCACGGCATCCATCGTGCGCGCCGAGTACACCATCGTCGCGCCCGCGTTCATCGCCACCGCCACGCCCAGCGCTTCGGCGATCTCCTCGCGCGTCGCGCCGTGCTTGAGCGCTTCGGCCGTATGCACGGTGATACAGCCGTCACAACGCAGGCTGACGGCGACGGCGAGCGAAATCAGCTCGCGCGTCCTGGCGCCGAGCAGGTCGGCCTTCTGGCCGGCGCTCGACATCATCTGATAAGACTTCACGGTATCCGGCGACAGCCTGGCGATCTCGCCGATGCGGCCGAACAGTGCCTTGCGGTAATCGATCCAGTTCAACATGACAGTGCTCCCTGGTCTGCGGCGCGCCGGCGGATGCCGGCGTCGTGGGACACAGTATTGCGCTGCAGGGCGATATCCTGAATACTCGATTCGCTCAACTTTTAGCGCAATCGTCTCATGGATACGCTTAGCCGATTGATCGATCTGGCGAGGCCGCAAACCAGCCTGGATTTGCGCTGCCTGCTCACGGGCGGTTTCGACGTCGATCACGCGCCGATGGAAGCGGGCGTTGCGCCGTTCCATGTCGTGCTCGGCGGCGCGTGCGTCGTAGAGACTGTGGACGGCACGCGGATTGCGCTGCAAGCCGGCGATTTCATGCTGTTTCCGCGCGGCGCCGCGCATCGCGTGCGCGACGTGGCGCGCATGGCCCTCACCGCGCCGCTCAGGATGAGCCATGACGGCATGCTGCCTGTGCGGCGCAATGAGGGCCACGGTGACGGGATCGATGAAGCCCACGCCCATGCCGACCTCGATCTCCTCTGCGGCCGCTTCGTCTACGCACCCGGTTCATCCGCCTTGCTACTCGACGCGCTGCCCGATCCGTTTCACGTGTCGCTCGGCGGCGCGCAAGCGCTCGGCGCATTGCAAGCGTTGATTGCGCTGATGCGTTCCGAAGCGGAGCAACGTCAGCCGGGTGCGCTCGCCATCGTCACCGCATTGAGTCACGCGCTGTTCGCCATGGCCTTGCGCGTGCATGGCGAGCGCAACGAGTCCGGCTGCGGTGTGCTGGCGCTGCTCGCCGATGCGCGGCTCGGTTCGTCGGTGCAGGGCATGCTAAGCGCGCCGGAGCGGGCGTGGACGATCGCCGGGCTCGGCGAACTCGCCGCGATGTCCCGCGCGACTTACGCACGTCATTTCAACGAGCGCGCGGGCATGACAGTGATGGACTTCCTCACGCGGATCCGCATGACGATCTCGCATGCGATCTGCTGCGGCGCACGCAGCGCAGCACGGCGGAAATCGGTGAGGCGGTGGGGTATCAATCGGAAGCCGCCTTCGGCAAGGCGTTTCAGCAAAGCATGGGCGTGACGCCAGGACGTTACCGGCGCCGGCCGCAAGAAAACGACGCGGCGCAAAGCTAGCCGGGACTTGCCCGCTTATTTGCCGCTTATTTGCCGGGTTTGTCCAACCAGCGCTGCTCGATCCACGACATGAGCCAGGCCACCAGCAGCGCGCAGACCGTGCCGAGCGTCACTTCTCCGAGGCGCAGCAGGGCGATGTCCCATGCCGGCCCTATGCCCGGCACCAGCAGCATGATGGTCGCGGTAATGCCGCCCAGACGCGCCGCGCTGCCCACGTTCACGATCCAGCAAATCACGATTGCCGCCGCCACGGTGGCCGCATACGCCGCGAAATGACCGCCGCCCAGCGTCGCGCCGAGAAGGCCGCATACACCGCCGACCATCGCGCCGATGAACTGGTCGCGCGAGAGCTTACGGGTGTCGATATAGCTGTGCTGGCTGACCGCGATCGCGGTGATCGCGGCCCAGAAGGCCTGCCCGGTGTGCAGCTCGCGGCCGATCGCGAAGGCGAGACTGGCGCCGGCAACGGCTTGCACGGCCATCACGCAGCCTTCGGTCAGCCGCTCGTTCAGCGGCAGCGACTTCAGAAAGGAAAACAGCGAGTTGGCCTCGGACGCCCGCGCTTCACGTCCTGGTTTGTCGGTTGAGTTCATCGAATGGGTAGGGACGCGTGATTGCAGCAGGAAGGTTCCGTATTCTAGCGACTGTGCGCCCCGGCAATGAGCCGGCGGCAATCGCTAACCGTCGCTGCTGCGCAGCCGGTGATACCAGTTCATCAGCGGCGTCGCGGAGACGCCATGAATCACCACGGAAGCGGCGACCACGGACAGCGCGAGCGGCACCAGCGGCATGACGTCCGCCGCCGCGCCGTGTTCGAGCGCGTACGCGAGGTAGTAGAACGAGCCGATGCCGCGTATGCCGAACCAACTCATCAAACGCCGCTGTGCGGGTGTCGCGCTCGATCCCATCAACGACAACTCCACCGACATTGGCCGCACGAACAGGAAAAGCGCGGCGCCTAGCGCCACCGTCTGCCATGTGACGAGCGGCGCTTGCAGCGTGGCGAGCACATTGCCGACCATCGCCATGACCGCCACTTCGGCGATGCGTTCGAGTTCGATCGTGAAGCCGAGCACCGACTCCGTCATATACGCGTGCGCCTTGCTCGGATTCGCCGCGGTCGCATCGACGTCTTCGGAATCCACCGTGCCTATCGCCTGGCGAGGCGAGATGCCGCCGCTCGCGCGATGTTCGACGCGGCGCATCGCGACGCCTGCCGCGAACACGGCGAGAAAGCCATACGTGTGCACGAGTTGCGCCGTACCGAACGAGAGCTCGATCAGGCCGAGCGCGAAAAAGCCTTCGAGACCGAGCGCCTGCGCATGGCGCGTGCGCAGCCAGGCCACCGCGTGCGTCGTGGCCCAGCCGAGCAGGCCGCCGATCGCGATCGCGCCCGCCACGCCCCATACGATGCCGCCGGCGAGTTCGAGGTTCAGCACCTCGGCCGCTTTGGCGCCGGGCGCCGCGCATAACGCAAGCCCGAGCAGCGCGAAGGGCAGCGCGATGCCGTCGTTGAGGCCGCCTTCGCCGGAGAGCGCGAAACGCAGCAGATCGTGATCACCGGGATCGTGCACTTGCACATCGTGCGCCAGCACCGGATCGGTCGGCGCGAGGATCGCCGCGAGCAGCAGCGACGGTCCCCAGCCGAGTTGCAATACGTACACGCCAAATAGCGTCAGGAGCGGAATGGTCGCCAGCATCGCGAGAAAGCCGAGGCGCAGCGGCACGGTCCAGAGCTTCTCCAGCACGCCAAGGCGCAAACGCAGGCCGATGGCGAACAGCGACACCAGCAGCGCGACCTCGGTGATCGTGCGCAGCAGATGCGCGTCGGCGATCATATCGAGGCGCAACAGGCCGATGCCGGGCGGTCCGAGCGCGTAGCCGATCGCGAGGTAGAACATGGCGGCGCTGACGGGCAGGCGCCGCAGTGTGGTTGCCGCCACGCCCATGAAGACGAGCACGGCGCCGACGATGAGAAACCACAATGTTTCGTGCATGGGTATCCGGTGAGAGCCGGCATGCGGATGCCGCATGTATGGCCGGTTGAAAGGCGCGCGCCGGAACGCGTCATGCCAAGGTGCGTCAAGGCATCCAACGCACGTGATGCATTCGGTGCACTTGAGGCGCCTCAAGGCGCGCGGCCGAACGCCTCGCGCAACTTGCGCTTGGCCTGTTGCAGCGTATCGCGGCGCGTCTTGGGCAAATTCCTGCCGGCGCGATTGATATAGAAGTTCAGCATCGACATCGCCGACTGGAACGGCGTGCCCTTGCGGCGGCGGCTCTTCGTCGACGACTGCTTGAGCGATTGCGCGATCTCCTGGGCGTTGCCGGTTTTGAAAATATTGTGTTCGAGGTCCATCGCGTCACTGGTTTCCATCACGTGATGCGACCACTTGCGCGGGCTCTTCGCGCCGCCTCCCTTGGCGGTTTTCGCACGATGCGCCGCGTGTGCCTGCGCATGCCGCTGGCGGGGCGGCCGTCCTGACTTGCCGCGTGCAACCGGGGGTTTCGATTTGCCGGTGGCTTTTCGGGTGGCCATGGTTTCGCCTCCTTGTCAGGTTGGGTTCGCGCTCGTCGCGCGTTGGTCGTTTGCGCAGCGATTCGCGTGGGCGAAGTGAAATGCGCCGGCTGCCGCTCAGGCGGCAAGCCGGCGCATCGAAAGCGGGCGGGTGCCGAAGCTCGAACTTCGGCGCACTCGTACGCAGTGGCGTGCGGGTTACAGCTTCAGCCCGCCGGCCTCCGGCGCATCCGACGATCCGGGGGGAATGCCGCCGACGCCCACGTCGTCGCGACGCTCGAACCGGTCGCGGCCCCAGTAGGGTTCGCTGCCGTAGTACTGGTGCACACTGGTGGCCCACGTCTGATCCGCCATCGCCGGCCAGTGGTCCTTGTCGAAGCCCGGCGCGTTCTTCACGCGTTCCGCCGTCATATTGAGCACGAAGCATTTCTGCTCCGTATCGAGCGTCAACGCGCTCCAGGGAATGGCCAGCAGCTTGTCGCCGATGCCGAGAAAACCGCCGCTCGACAGCACCGCGTACGCGATGCGGCCCGAGCGTACGTCGAGCATGATGTCCCTGATCTTGCCGATGTCCTCGCCGTCGCTGCTGAGCACCGCGTTGTTGTCGAGGGTGTTCGCCGCCATCACGTCGGGACCGGGACCGTCCGCCGTCGCGGCGCCCTTGCCGACGATACGGGCGCCCTGGCCTTGCCGTGCGTCGCCTTGCGTCTGTGTCTGGTGCACCATGATGTGCCTCTGAGAAGATTGGGATGCATGCGGGAATCAGCAACGCGCGTTCCTTCCGGTTTGATTTTTCCACCGCCGCCCGAGCGAGCCGATGCGACAAAGATCGACGCGCCGCTTTGCGAGCGTTTGAAATTACGCCAGGGAAAACGCGTAAAGCATGCTGACGCGTTTGAAATTATTTCGTCTGGATATAGGAGGAGAACTGATGATTCCGTTACTGCCGCAATGGTCCATTGCGGTGGAACGTTCAGCCGTCCTCTCCCACTTCAGCGGGATCCGGCAGTTCAGGCAGATCGCGATTGTCGTCCGGCGGCGCTGGTTGGCCGTGATCGTTTTCCGATGCCGGTGCGTTGGATACGTCGTCAGGTGTGGGCTTGGCTAGCATCGTTTTCTCCGTGAGGAATGTGCCTACGAAGATCACGCACGCCGCATGCCAAAGCAATTTTCGCGGGCAGACCGTCCGCTTGAGGCATAGCCCTTGCTGAACGTTTTAACAACAGCGCGAGCCGCCGCCCCGGTGGCGGAACACGCTGTCCATTCACGCACGGAGAGTTCGATGAAATATTTAGCGGCATTGCTGGTATCGGCACTCGTCGCCATGTCGGGCGCGGCCTTCGCACAAGCGGGCGGCGGCAACGGTAACGGCGGCGGCGGCGGCACGGGCGGCTCGGGCAACGCGCACGGCGCGGCTACCGCCGGGCCGACCGCGGGTGGCGAGCCGGCATCGGGGGTAACGGGCTCCGGTTCGTCGAAAATGCACCACACATCCAGGCCGAAAATGAAGAAGCCGATGAACGACAAGACGAACATGCCGGGCGCGGAGGCGAGCAGCGACACGAAAGGCAAATAGCATCGGCGTTTGCCCGGCGCCGATTCCGTACTGATTCCAACAGGCGCGTGGAGCAAGTGCCCAAGGATCGGTGGTACCGGAGCAACGCGGGCAGGGTGGCAATAATCGGTACTGCTCCGACTGTATCGATGCAAGCGATGCATGCAGTTCGACTCTCGCCATGAAGGAGAGGCGCATGCACAGCGGCATCGCGGGAGATACGATCATGGTCCAACGAATTCGTTATCAGGTGAATATCTGCGGTGGCGATTTCACGCACGTACGCGAATGCTTTCGCGACTGGAAGTCGCAGACGCTCGTGTATCGCAGGAACCAGCGGATGTTCGAGGGAAAACAGGAAGTGCGGCCGTTGTCGGAGCGCGTGTTCGACAACGGCGAGGTCGCGCATGAGGCGCTCGAACGCGTGTGCGGACCAGGCGATCCCTATGCGCTCGCCGCCGAGATTCACGATGGCGAGCGCGACATGTGGCTCGTGATGGCTGCATTCGAAGAAGAGGCTTGATGTGCTTGATGTGTCGGGCCGGACGCGGTTCGCTGCACTGAGCGGGCTGTGTTTTCGAGCGCTCGCGTCCCGTCGCTCCATAACCGCCTCGTCGTCTTCATGATCGGGCGGCGCTCTCGCCTTACTTCCCGCTGCGAACGTTTCAACCCGCCTCCTTGGCGATACGCGACGCAGCCGCCTCGCGAACACTCGTCGTTTGCCGAACGGCTCGCGCGCGGGCCTTTGCATCTTTTTGCGTGGCGGCGTCTTTACGTTTGCGCAGCGTGCGTGACTTCTTCAGCAAGGTGGTGAGCGAATCGTTGACGCGATCGGCCACCTCCGACTCACGCGTCTTGCGGCCTTTCGCGCCTGCCTGACGCGCCAGTTTTGCCGCGCGTTTTTCCGCCTGCGCGAGCAATGCCGCGAGCGCCGCTTCGTCCACTCTCAGTCCCCGGCGCGTCTTGCCCTCGTGCAAGCTGTGCAATTCGTCGGCTTCAAACGCGCTGATCACCGCAGGGTGAATGTAGCAGCGCCGGCATACGGACGGCGTATTGCGCAGCAAGCCCGCGACGTCCTTCACAGTGGCGACGAGATGGCGGCGAGCTTCCGCCGCGCTGCTGCACATCAGCCGCCGCAGCGCGGCCAGCGCATAGACGCTGCCGGCCCACGTCCGATAGTCCTTCGCGGTGAAGTCCGCGCCGCTCGCACGGCGCAGATAGTCGTTGATGTCGGCTGAGCCTACCGTGCGGCGCGTGCCGTCCTCGTCGAGATACTGGAACAGGTCGTGCCCCGGCAGTTCGGCGCAGCGCCGCACGATGCGCTTGACGCGCGGATTGTTCACCGTGACGTCATGTTCAATGCCGCTCTTGCCGCGAAACTTGAAGCGCAGTTGGCCCGCCTCGATCTTCACGTGTTGCTTGCGCAGCGTCGTCAAACCATACGACTGGTTATCACGCGCATACTCGACGCCGCCGATGCGAATGAGCGTCGTATCGAGCAACTGCACGATCGCCGCGATGACTTTATCGCTCGGCATGCCCGGCAGTTTCAGATCGCGTGCGACGCGCGCGCGGATTCTCGGCAATGCGCGGCCGAACTCTGCCATGTGCTCGTATTTGTCGGCATCGCGCGTCTCGCGCCAGCGCGGGTGATAGCGATACTGCTTGCGTCCGCGCGCGTCGCGGCCGGTCGCCTGGATATGGCCGCGTGCATCGGGGCAAATCCACACGTTTTCATAAGCCGGCGGAATGGCGAGCGCGTTGATGCGTTTGATTTCGTCTTCGTCGTCAATGCGTTTGCCGTCCACGTCGAAATACACGAAGCCGTTTTTTTCACGCTTGCGCGTATAGCCGGGCCGGGTGTCGTCCGAGTGTCGCAAGCCCGGTGGCATGGCCGCGGCTGCGGGTTGCTTCGCGCTGTCGCCGGTGCGTTCACGTTCGGGGCGTTGTTGAATCGGCTTGGTGGTGGCGGCCATTGTGCAGGTAGAAGTTTCAAGCGTGAGGCGCGCTTTGCGCCGGTGAGTGGCTTAAGCAAAGCCAATGCCTGCTGCGCGTTCCGTGCGCCGCGTGGCGTGAACGGCGGAACGGTCCTTGCGAACCCTTGCTACGCGTCATGAACAAACCAAGGAGATCGCCATGAGCAGCACGCTGAATCCCGATGAAGAGCCGCAAAACGTCGTCAAGCCAACCGCGGGCATGACGGGCGAACTCGGTCCGAGCGATTCGTCCGATAGCGGCAGCGATATCGCCGGCGCCAGGCGTCATGAATTCGATGTCGACACGGAACTGGACAACCACGCGCTCGAGACCGGCGATGCGGAACTCGGCAGCGGCACCGACCGCACCGGCACAGGCGAGCGCGCGGCCGCCGACGGCGACTCGACGCTGGAAGCGGACCGCGACATCGAACCTGACCGCATCATCGACCCCGCCGATCCGCAGGTTACCGATGACAACGGCCCCGACGAAGACCCAAGCGGTCTCCAGGACGGTTCGTCGATAAAGAACGAGTGGTTCTCGCCGCCCATCAGCGGGTAGGCGAGGGCGGCGTCGCGCCGGCAAGCGAAGCGCGGCGCCAAGGGCGCTTCAGGTGAGCCATATTCGCATGGGCACATCTTTTGCTGGTTAAGCAGCAAGGAAGGGACCACGCCGCGCGATGCGCCCGGTCCCGCAATAACCGCCGTAGTGTTGCCGGGCGGCGTGATGAACGGCGACGCCATCCGTTTGCTGCCGCAGGCGCAGGCGTTCGTCAAAGCCGCCGATAGCGCGAAGAAGCCTGTCGCGGTGATTTGCTGTGGCACGTGGGTGGACAAGGAAGTCGTGGAGACGGCAATCTGATCAGCAGCCGCAAACCCGGCGACATTCCCGCTTTCAACAAGACGCTGATCGCGCAATTAGCAAAGCGGCGCGCTGCATAGACGAGGTGCGATGAACGAGGCGCGCGTCGGCTGAATGCCGTGGCTCGTCGAACATCGATCTCGCCGCGGCGGGTCCGTCGAACAGGGAGAAAATGCATGAAATTCCGGTATTCCCTACAAGTGATGACTGTGGCGCTGGGACTGGGCGCGGCGTCGGTCGGCGCAGTGTATGCGCAAGCGAGCGATGCCCCGGCGAGCGATGCGCCGGCAGGCGGCACCATGCTTTCGCCGGCGGATCAGCAGTTCATGCAGAACGCCGGCCAGGCCGACGCCACTGAAATCGCGGCAAGCAAGATGGCGCTCAAGAATTCGAGCGATCCGAAGGTGAAGCAATTCGCGCAGCAGATGATCGCCGAGCACACGAAACTCTCGCGCAGCATGGCGGCGCTCGCTTCGAAGAAGAGGCTCGCCGCGACGTCGTCTGCCGATTCCGCGCTGGTCGGCAAACTGCAGACGCTCAAGGGTAAGGAATTCGATCAGGCCTACGTCGAGCAGATCGGACTGGAAGCGCATCAGAGAGCGGTCGACCTGTTCGAGCAGGAAAGCCGCAGCGGCACCGACGCGCAATTGAAGGCCGCGGCGGCGCACGCGTTGCCCATCATCAAACATCATCTTGCGATGGCGCAGCAGCTCGCCGGCGCCATGAAGGGTTCGTCATGAACGCAATCCTGCCGCGGCCGGCCTATGAGGATTCCCTTATGCAGATCACCTTTCCCGACGATAAACCGGCCTTCGACGGAGCGAATCTGACGGTGCGCTTCACGGCGCGCGTCGACGGTGAGCCGGTTGTGTGTGAGATCACCGCTGAGGCGCTGGAAGACCACTTCGGCGCCGAGTCTGCGCTGGAAGCCGCGCTGATTGCCGCCTTCGAGAAAGGCCGCAATCGCATCCGTTCAGTCTGCGCGGAAGCGCTCGACCAGAACGATGGTGAAAGCGTAGTGTTACATAGCGGACTGTTCAGGGTGGAAGGCATGGAACCCGATCGCGGCACGGCGGGGTAGCCCCCGGCGCATGCCGCCCGCGCGCCGACGGGAGCGACGCAGCGCGGCGGCATGCTCCGCAGACGCCATTAACGATGCAAGGAGGCCTCATGTCACTCATCGTCGCAGCACGCTTCACGACTTTTCCCGCCGCTGAAGAGGCGGCGCAAAAGCTCTTCAACGGCGGGTTCGTCGAGGAAGACGTCACACTGTTTTTCGTGAATCCGCGCGGCCAGCACGCGCGCTATCCGATCGGCGGAGATACCGCCACCGACCCGGGCGCGAAGGGGGCGCCCAAGGGCGCGGGCATAGGCGTCACCATCGGCGCCGTGGTCGGCGCGGTGGTGGGCGTCGGCATTTTCGCGGCGTTTTCCGCGCCGATCATCGTGTCGCTGATCGCGGCCGGTGTCGGTGCGTACGTCGGATCGTTGATCGGTGCGATGTCGCGCACCAGCGAGGACGGCGAAAAAATCGGCCATCTTGCGCCGTTTCATCATGAGACGCGCGATTCCGGCGTGCTCGTCGCCGTGCATGTTTCGCCGGACAATCAGTTCGACGCCGCACGCGTTTTGCGTGAAGCAGGGGGCATGGCGATCGAGCGGGCAAGCGGCCGCTGGCAGCAGGGACGCTGGGCGGATTTCGATCCGCTCAAGGAACCCGTGCCGCTCGACGAGTACAGCGAGAAGCATGCTTGAATGGGAATGCGCATGCCCGGATTTCCTGTTCGAACGTGGCGCGTTAAGCGGCAAAGACGGCCCGATGTTTGTCGGGCCGTATTCTTTTCAGGCGTGCTTCAACGCTAAACGTTGAACGCGGATTGACGTTGCGGTTGACTGGTTTTTTCGCCGCTGCGGCGCCCGATCCCTCTGACGTTCGCCGCTCATGGCGGGCAATTTTTACGTGTGGCGGCAGGGTCGCCGATGCGTCACGCGCTGTATCGAGCGCTCCAGGCTCCGGGCACGTCTCATGCGTGTACAACCACGAAGGCCGTTGCCGCACGCAAGTGCATGGCTGCGGATTCGACGATCAACGAAACCTTGGAGGTATTGAATGGCTACGAACGTTGTTTCCGTGCTGAACGATCTGGTCGAGACGTCGAAGGACGGCGAGAAGGGCTTTCGCAAGGCCGCTGAGGATGCGCATGACACGCAGTTGAAGACACTGTTCCTGTCGACTGCCGATGCCTGCGCGCTCGGGGCGCGTGAACTGCAGGACGCGGTTCAAGGTTTGGGCGGCAAGCCCGAAACCGGGGGCAGCGTGAGCGGCGCGTTGCATCGCGGCTGGGTCGACGTGAAGTCGGCCGTAACGAATCGCAGCGACCACGCGATTCTCGTTGAATGCGAACGAGGCGAGGACGTCGCGAAGAAGCACTATCACGACGCGCTCGAAAAGGACTTGCCGCTGGACGTTCGTGCGATAGTCGAGCGGCAATATCAGGGCGTGCTGCAAAATCATGACCGTGTGCGCGATCTGCGCGATCAGTATGCGGCGGCCAATCGGTAGTTGACGAGGCGTATCTGTCCGGCACGCTGATCGGCAGCCGGCTGCATGAATGGAAAGCCGTCCGCAAATCGCGGACGGCTTTTTTTCGTCGAGACACTTTGCTGAAACGAAAAAAGCGCCGGCCAAAGCCGGCGCCTTCCTTCCGATATCGGCTATCGGTTATCACCCGAGCCACCCGAGCTTATTCGGCAGCGACTTTCAGATGGTTCTTCACGCTCGTGACGCCCTTCACGTTCTGCACGACCTCCTCAGCCGCGGACCGGTCTTCGGCCGACGGCACCGAACCCGTGAGGGAGACGACGCCCTTGCGGGTCTTCACATGGATATGAGTCGACTTGACGTTCTTCGCAGCCAGCAGGTCGGCCTTGGCCTTCGTAGTGATGGTGCCGTCGTCGATGTGCTGACCGATGCTCTCGGACGACGCCGGCGAATTCGAGGCGCTCGTCTGGGCGGTCGCGTTCAATGCGAATGCGACGCAAGCGATGCTGCCGGCGGTCTTCAGGAATTGAATGGTCTTCATGCTTTCTTTCTCCTTCTGGTGTTGATGAAAATTGCGGTCTTGTTACCTGCGATCGATCGCGGCCAAAAACCGCTGATGACTCGCGTGGGGCCGTTGCCGCCACGGTTCCTTCAAGGCCCCGTTATCGACACCGGATATAGGTCCGCGCACACCCGCGCACACCTGTAGCGTTCCGCGTTTCATGTGCGGGAGCCATGTCCGTCCACATAGTGCTTTTGCAATCTCTGTGCCCGAAGGCACGCACGCTCGCCCTCGCGGCGAAGGCCGCGGCGGCTCGTTGATCAAGCTGACGAATAAGGCGGCAGCCATGTCCGGCGCGCCGTTGCGCGGAATGCATGGACGGGGACCGGAAATTGCCGAACACTTGTAAAAATGGCGCCTGCGGCCTGCGCAATCCGCGCGCCCGAAAAAAGCAAAGCGTAGGAAAAACAGGGTGTTGCGCGAGTTGGTATGACAGTTGCTCTAAAAGTGGTCACCCACCACTTTCAGCTAATTAACGGGACTTCACTACAATGCCTTCAATTGAACTACGCACAAGGCAGTCTCTCGCACTCACGCCGCGTTTGCAGCAATCCGTGCGTCTGTTGCAGTTGTCGTCTCTGGAGTTCCAACAGGAGTTGCGCACGGCGCTCGACACCAATCCGTTCCTCGAATATGACTCGTCGGAAACGGAAGACGTCGCGCTCGCCGGCGCCACGCCGGACGAAGGCGCCGGCGTGCTACCGGTGGCCGATACCGTCGCCGCCGTCGAGCCCGACTCATTGCCGGCGGAAAGTGCCGCCAGCGAGACCCTTGAAAGCGCGGGCCAGGACGATATGCCCGGCGACTTTTCCGGCGATTACAGCACCCGCAGTTCGATGCGTCAGAACGGCGATTCGGACGGCAGCGATCCCGCCGAATGGGCGCGCTCGCAACCCACCTTGCGCGAGCAGTTGCACGATGCGCTGCGTCTCTATCGACTCGACGATCGTGACCGCGCGGTGGCGCGCTTCATCATCGAGGCGCTCGACGACGACGGTTATCTGCGCCAGGATCTCGCGGACCTCGCGGACAGCGTCGATCTCGAGCCCGAACTGACCGAGGAAGAATTGCTCGTGGCGCTGCGGCTCGTGCAGTCGCTCGATCGTCCCGGTCTTGGCGCGCGCTCACTGTCCGAGTGTCTGTTGCTACAGGTGAACGCGTTGCCCGCCGACACGCCGGGGCGCGACGTGGCGCGGCAAATCGTCGATCATCATCTGGAACGGCTCGCGCGCCGTGAACAGGCCGAACTGCAAAAGCAGATCGGCTGCAGCGCCGAGGAATTGCGGGTGGCCTGCGCGTTGGTGCGCAAGCTAGACCCGAAGCCGGGCAATTGCTACGGCCGTACCGAAGACAACTACGTGGTGCCGGACGTGATCGTGCGCCAGGTGCGCAACAAGTGGGTGGTGACGATCAACCCGGCAGTGCAGCCGCGTGCTCGCATCCACCGCATGTATGCGGAACTGTTCGCGCAGTCGGCCGGCGCGAGCCGCTCGCCGCTCGCGCAGCAGTTGCAGGAAGCGCGCTGGCTGATCCGCAACGCGCAACAGCGCTTCGATACGATTCAACGCGTGGCCGAATGCATCGTCACGCATCAGAAAGCCTTTTTCCAGTACGGCGAAATCGCGCTCAAGCCGATGGTGCTGCGCGACGTGGCCGACGAACTCGGCCTGCACGAATCCACCATCTCGCGCGCCACCGGCAACAAATATATGGCCACCTCGCGCGGCATTTTCGAATTCAAGCATTTCTTCCCGCGCGAACTCGGCACGGAAAGCGGCGGCACGTGCTCGGCCGCGGCAGTGCGCGCGCTGCTCAAGGAAATGATCGCCGCGGAAAACACGCGCGATCCGCTGTCGGACGTGACGCTTGCCAGGATGCTCGCCGATCAGGGCGTGCTGGTGGCGCGACGCACGGTAGCGAAATACCGGCATCTGATGAAGGTGCCGCCGGCGGAATTGCGCCGCCAGGTTTAAGCGCACCGCGCCCTGTTCAAACGGGGCCGCGCTGAAGGGCCACGCGAGGCTGACTGCTCGCGTGGCCTTTTTTCGTCTTTGCACTGGTTTCCGGACTGTCTCTGGACGTTTAGCACGCGCCCCATTACATTGGCGGCTTCAGTCGAATCGGGGTGAGCTCAATGAAGTACTCGAATCTGGTCGAGCGTGTGCAAGGCAGGCGCACGTCCGCGTGGGAGATCCATCGTGCCGCCTGGGAGGCGCTCGCCCGCGGCGAAGACGTGATCGTGCTGAGCGTGGGCGACCCCGACTTCCCGACGCCCGCGCCGATCGTCGAGCGCGCGGTCGAGGCGTTGCGCGGCGGCGATACGCATTACAGCGCCGTGTCAGGCCGCGAGCCGCTGCGCGCCGCGATTGCCGTGGAACACACGCGCATGACCGGCTGCGCCGTCAGCGCCGCCAACGTGATTCTCACGGCTGGCGCGCAGAACGGCGTGTTCGCCGCGTCGCTGTGCCTGCTGGAAGCGGGCGACGAAGTGATCGTCCCGGAGCCGATGTATCTCACCTACGAGGCTTGCGTGCGCGTCGCGGGCGCGACGCTCGTGCCGGTGCCGGTCGATCCCGCGCGGGCGTTTCACGTCGACTGCGACGCGCTCGAAGCGGCCGTCACGCCGCGCACCAAGGCGATTTTCTTCGCGACGCCATGCAATCCCACCGGCCACCGGCGTGGTGATGCCGCGCGCCGACCTCGAGCGCATTGCGCGGGTCGCCTGCGAGCATGATCTATGGGTGCTGTCCGACGAGGTCTACGCGGACCTCACGTTCGAGCGCGAGCATGTGAGCATCGCCGCGTTGCCCGGCATGGCGGAACGCACGGTGACGCTCGGCAGTCTGTCGAAATCGCATGCGATGGCAGGTTGGCGCGTCGGCTGGGCGATCGGGCCGGCCACGCTGATAGAGCATATGGGGCGGCTCGCTCTCGCGATGCTGTATGGTTTGCCGGGCTTCATCCAGGAAGCCGCGTTGACGGCCTTGCAGAACAAGGCGCCGATTGCCGCCGAAATGCGTGACATCTACCGGCGAAGGCGCGACGTGGTGTTCGAGCGCCTGCGCCGCGTGCCGGGCTTGCATTGCCTGCTGCCCGAAGCCGGCATGTTCATGATGGTCGACGTCAGCGGAACCGGCCTCGATACGGTGGACTTCACGTGGCGGCTGTTTCGCTCGCAAGGCGTGTCGCTGCTCGACGCGAGCGCTTTCGGCGAGACCGCGAATGGCTTCGTGCGGCTGGGCTTCGTGGTCGATGAAGCGCAGCTCATCGACGCATGCGAGCGGATCGAGGCGTTTGTCGGGTCGTTGAATCGTGCGTAGCGGTTCGTTTGACGGGAGATAGAAGCGGGGTGGCGGCCGCTCCACCGCGCTGCCGTGCTTCTCGCCCAGGTTCTCCGCAAGCCGTTGACCGCTATAATTGACGTTACCTCGGGCGCCACGTCGGACGCCACTTTGGCGCGCTTCATCAATGCCGCGTCCAGGCTGCTGTTTCTGCTTCATTCCGCTTCGATAACCGGCTTCGCCAACTGCCGCCCATGCCATTTCTCCCGATCCAGTCCTTCACGCGCAAACGACTCTCCGACGTCGTGTCCGACCAGATCAAGCAACTGATCTCCGACGGCACGCTGATGCCCGGCGACCGGCTGCCGGCCGAACGCGATCTGGCAACGCAGCTCGGCGTGTCGCGGCCTTCGTTGCGCGAAGCGCTGATCAGGCTGGAGGCGGACGGTTATATTGAAACGTCGGGGCGGGGCGGTTTCACGGTTGTCGACGTCACCGCGCCGATCATCTCCAAGCCGCTTGCCGAACTGCTGCTGCAAAATCCGCGCACCAGTGCCGATATTCTGGAACTGCGCCAGGGGCTCGAATCGATTTCAACGGTGTACGCAGCCCAGCGCGCCACTGCCGCCGACCTGAAAAAGATCAGTCAGGCATTCGAAGCGTTGAAGGCCGGCTCCCTGTCCCACGACCGCGTGAACCTCGCGGAACTCGACGCCGCGTTTCATCTCGCGATCGCCGACTCCACGCATAACATCGCGCTCGCGCATGTGATGCACGGCATCCACACGCTGATCCGCGAAGGCATGCGCCAGTACCATCGGCTGATCGATTACGAAGACGCAATGGAAAAACAGTTGATGAGCCAGCATCAGGCCATCTACGACGCCGTCATGGCCCGCGACGCGCAAAAAGCGCGCAAGGCCGCCGAGCGTCATCTGGCGTATGTGCGCGAGATGTATAGGGAAGACGCGGCGAAGCCTTCGCCAAATGTGATTTCCTGAAGGGCTGTATTTGGGCCGCGTTTGTCGCATGTGAGCGGTCGCGGCACTTTGCTTCGAATCTCCTGTAGTGCGGTCCCCCGATTGACGCTTTGCGGGGACTTCCTTATAGTTCGTGGTCAGACCAACATTACCAGTCTTACTGGCAGACAACGCGGAGTTGATCCGGATCGACGTCCGCATCAGCCTATCGGCGGGCGGCTACCGCTTTTTCCCTCAATGAGCTTATGAAAGTCGCGCTGTTTATCCCGTGCTTCATCGACGCGTTCTATCCCGAGGTGGGGATCGCCACGCTCGAACTGCTCGAACGCTTCGGCATCGAGGTCGATTATCCGCAGGAGCAAACCTGCTGTGGCCAGCCGATGGCAAACAGCGGCGCGCATGCCGAGGCAGCCGGCGCCGAGCGCGTGTTCGCGCGCAACTTCGCCGGCTACGACTATATTGTCGGACCGTCGGCGAGTTGCATCCATCACGTGCGCGAGCATCTGACCGCGCTCGAACAGACCGACGAAGTGAAAAAGGTCCGCGCCGGCGCGTACGAACTCGTCGAGTTTCTGCATGACGTGGTCGGCGCGCGCGAATTCCCGTGGGCCGAGTTTCCGCATCGCGTTGGACTGCACAACAGTTGCAGCGCATTGCGGCATCTGAAGGAAGCGTCGATTTCGGAAGTGGCGGGCACGCCGTTCTCAAAACCGCGCACTTTGCTCGAAGGCGTGAAGGGCGTCGAATTCGTCAAGCTCGCGCGGCCTGACGAATGCTGCGGCTTCGGCGGCACGTTCTCGGTGACCGAGGAGCCGGTATCGGTGCGCATGGGACAGGACAAGGTCCGCGATCATCTGAACGCGGGCGCCGAATACATCGTTTCCGGCGATATGTCGTGCCTGATGCACCAGCAAGGCTGCGCGGAACGGATGAAAGCCGACGCGCGCTTCATCCACATCGCGCAGGTTCTCAACGGAGTGCGCGCATGAGCCGGATCGACCACGCGAAAGCTGCGGGCGCGTTCATCAATAAAACGGAGCACGTCGCGTTTCACGACAGGCGTCTGTGGGATTTGCGTGAGAAGCGCGATGCGCAGGCGCACGGCATTGCCGAATGGGAGACGCTGCGCGAGTTGGCCTCGGGCATCAAGGAACACACGCTGTCGCATCTGTCCGACTACCTCGAACAGTTTGCCGCGGCGGCCGAGGCCAATGGCGTGGTGGTGCATTGGGCCGCGACGGCTGAAGAGCACAACGCGCTGGTGCACAAGATCATGTCCGAGCGCGGCATGACCACGCTGGTAAAAAGCAAGTCGATGCTCACCGACGAATGCAAGATGCGCGAGTATCTCGAACCGCGCGGCATTACGGTAATGGAGACCGATCTCGGTGAACGCATCCAGCAACTCGATCATCAGGACCCGAGTCACATGGTGGTGCCGGCGGTCCATAAACTGCGCGCCGATGTGGCCGAACTGTTCGGCCGCACCATCGGCACCGATCCGGGCAATAGCGACATTCACTATCTCGCGGAAAGCCAGCGGATGAACACGCGGCCGTACTTCGTGCGTGAGAAAACGGCCGGCATGACCGGCTGCAATTTCGCGGTCGCGGAGACCGGCATGGTCGTGGTGTGTACTAACGAAGGCAATGCGGACCTGTCCGCGAACGTGCCGCCGTTGCATATCGCGTCGATCGGCATCGAGAAGCTTATTCCGAAGGTGTCGGACCTCGGCGTGTTCATCCGCATGCTTTCGCGCAGCGCGCTCGGCTCGCCGATCACGCAGTACACCTCGCATTTTCGTGCGCCGCGTCCGGGCACCGAAATGCATTTCATCCTGGTCGACCATGGCCGCTCCGAGCGGCTCGCGATGGAAGACTTCTGGTACTCGCTCAAGTGCATTCGCTGCGGCGCGTGTATGAACACCTGTCCGGTGTACCGGCGCAGCGGCGGCTTGTCGTATGGCGGTACCTATTCGGGGCCGATCGGCGCGATCATCAATCCGACCTTCGATCTGAAGCGCTATAGCGCGTTGCCGTTCGCATCGACGCTCAATGGCAGTTGCACCAGCGTGTGTCCGGTGAAGATCAACATTCACGAGCAGATCTACAAATGGCGCACGGTGATCGCCGAGCGTCATGAAGTGCCGTTCGTGAAGCAGGAAGTGTTGAAGATGGCGGGGCGCCTGCTGGCGAGCCCGACCTTGTATCGCGCGACGGTGTCGTCGATGGGGAGCGCGTTGCGGCGGTTGCCGAATTTCGTGTTGTACAACCCGCTCAATATCTGGGGCAAGCAACGCGAGTTGCCTGAGGCGCCGAAGTTGACCTTCCACGCCTGGTACAAGAAAAATCGTGGGGGTGGCGATGGCAACGCGTGAGGCTTTTCTGGAGAAGGTGCGGCAGGCGCAACCGCCCGCGCGGCCGCGTCCCGATGTGCCGTTGTTCAGCGCTGTAGGCGGTGATTTGCGCACGCGTTTCACCGCGGCGTTGCAGGCGATGGGCGGTAACTGCGTCGACGTGGCGGCTGCCGGCGACGTGCTTGCGTTGATCCGCGAGCGGTTCGGCGATGCGGCGTCCGTGGCATCGGCGACCCCGGAAGTGTCTGGCACGCGCGCGCTGACGGCCGACACGGAGCCGGCCTCGCTGCAGGACATCGACGTCGGCGTGGTGCGCGCGCGCTTCGGCGTCGCCGAGACCGGGTCGGTGTGGTTCAGCGAACGCGAGTATGTGGTCAACGCGCTGGGGTATATCGTCCAGCATCTGGTGGTGCTGCTCGATCCGGCGCGATTGCTCGACGGTTTGCAGGACGTTTACCGGCGCGACGATTTCCGTGATGCCCGCTATGCGGCACTGGTCACCGGTCCGTCGGCGACGGCGGATATCGAAGGCGTGCTGATTCGCGGCGCGCAGGGGGTGCGGTCGTTGACGGTGGTGTGGGTGGTGGCTTAAGGCGCCGCCAGCAAGCGCCCTCATGGCGATACCGTCCACAAATTGCACGGACCACGCCACGGACTTTGCTATCATCACTGTATAAACATACAGGTTTCGTGAAAGCGCCGTGGCAACAGATGCTCGGTCAGACAGCCAGTCTGACGTCCCCTATTACCTGCTGAATTTCGAGCGCGCGCTGGCGTGGCTCGCGGAGCGCTACGAAGACCTGCTGGACGCGGACGAGCATGCGTTCCTGCGCGTTTTCGCCGCCTTGCCGCAAGCATCGCGCGCGTTGCTGGTTCGCATGCTGATGCGCAAGGGCACATTGTTCCGCGCGAGCCGGCTGTCTTATGAAGAGATCGGTTGCCCCTTGCAGGCGGCCGCGCCACTCGCGGCGCTCGGCTGGGTCGAGACCGAACCGCCGCTCACACTCGACGATCTGTTCACGCTCACCACCCGCCCCGAGTTGCTGTTGATCTTCGCGGAGGTCATCGCGTTGATCCCCGGCGCGAAAAGCTTGCGCAAATCCGATCTGCTGGAAACGCTGCGTCCGTTCTATCAAAACGAGCGCGACGAAGAACATGCGAGCACTGCGCAACCCCTGTCGATGTGGCACAGCCAGACGACCGATCGCGTGCTGCATGTCGCCACCGCGCCGCTTTGCGAGCGTCTGCGGTTGATGTTTTTCGGCAATCTGCAGCAGGACTGGTCGGAATTCGTGCTTGCCGACCTCGGCGTGTTCCAATATGAGCAGGTCGCGTTCGCACCTTCGTCGCGAGCCTTTCAGCAACGCGCGGACGTCGACGTCTACCTTGCGCTGCATGCGTGCCGCGAAGCGCTCGAATGGCTGCCCATCGGCGAGACGGAGCCGCAAGCGATCGATGAACTCGTCGCCACCGTCGCCGCGATCGAAACCTCGAACCCCTGGCTGGAAACGCGTCGCGCGAAGCTGCTGTTTAGCATCGGCCAGCATTGCGAGCGCGAGCAGAACTGGCCGGCCGCGCTGGCCGTCTACGAGGCTTGCGCGTGGCCCGGCGCGCGCCATCGGCGTATGCGCGTGCTGGAGCGCGCCGAACGCTTCGACGAAGCCTTCGTGCTGACCTTGCATGCCGCCGCCGCTCCAGAAAGCGAGGAAGAAGCGCAGCGCATCGCGCGCATGCTGCCGCGTTTGCAACGCAAGCGCGGCGAACCGGTTGCCCGCGTGCCGGCAGCGCGGCCGGTCGAGCGCAGCACGCTAGTGCTGCCGAGGCCCGAAGCCGCGCAAGCGGTCGAATACGTCGCACGCGATCATCTGACCAGCGACACCGCGCCGGTGCATTACGTCGAGAACGCGCTCATCAACTCGCTGTTCGGCCTGCTGTGCTGGGAGCCGGTGTTCGCGGCGCTGCCCGGCGCGTTTTTTCATCCGTTCCAGCGCGGTCCGGCCGATCTGCATGCGCCGGATTTTCATGCGCGCCGCGCCGACCAGTTCGCCGCGTGTCTCGCGCAACTGGAGAGCGACGCGTATCGCGAGACGATTCTGCGGCATCTGCACGGCAAGGCCGGCGTGCAGTCGCCGTTCGTGTTCTGGGGGCTGCTCACGCCGGAACTCGTCGCATTGGCGCTCGACTGTCTGCCCGCCGCACATCTGAAGCTATGGTTCGAGCGGTTGTTGCGCGATATCCGCGGTAATCGTTCGGGTCTGCCGGACCTGATCCGTTTCTGGCCGGCCGAGCGCCGTTATGAACTGATCGAGGTGAAGGGGCCAGGCGATCGTTTGCAGGACAATCAGATTCGCTGGCTCGCGTACTGCGCGCAGTACGGCATGCCGGTGCGCGTGCTCGATGTGCGTTGGGCCGATGAGGCCCTCGCGGAGAACGAAGCCGGAGCAACGGCCAGTACAGAGGCTGCCGCATGACCTACGTGGTCGCCGTGCGGGCGATGTGCGAATTCACCGCGAGGCGCGGCGATCTCGATCTGCGCTTTACGCCCGCTCCTACCTCGCTGGAAGGCATGGCCGGTCACGTTACGGTCGCCGGTCGGCGCGCGAGCGGCTACCAAACCTACGAAAGCGAGATCACGCTGACGGGCACGCATCGCGGCCTCTTCGTGCGCGGCCGCGCCGACGGCTACGACCCGGCGGCGAACCGGCTGGAAGAGGTCAAGACCCATCGCGGCGATCTCGAACGGATGCCCGCCAACCACCGCACACTGCATTGGGCGCAGGCGCTCGTCTACGGTCATTTGCTGTGCAGTACGCGCGGGCTCGGCGAACTGACGGTTGCGTTGGTCTACTTCGATATCGGCAGTCAGAAGGAAACGCTGTTGACGCAAACGCATGCCGCGCGTGAACTGGAGATTTTCTTCGTCGAGCAATGCGAGCGGTTTCTCGATTGGGCCGTGCAAGAGAAGGCGCATCGCGCCGCGCGCAACGCCGCGCTCGGCGCGTTGCAGTTTCCGCATGGGCAGTTTCGCAGCGGGCAGCGCGAACTGGCGGTGTCGGTGTATCGTTCGGCGCGCGACGGCAAGCCGCTGATGGCGCAGGCGCCCACCGGCATCGGCAAGACGCTTGCGACGATTTTTCCGTTGCTCAAGGCGTGTGCGGCGGATCAGATCGACCGTGTCTTTTTCCTGACCGCGAAGACGCCGGGCCGCGCGCTTGCTCTGAACGCGATCGAGACTTTGCATCAAGGCGCTGCGCGCTTGCCGCTGAGAACCCTGGAACTGGTCGCGCGCGACAAGGCCTGCGAGCATCCCGACAAGGCTTGCAACGGCGACTCGTGTCCGCTCGCGCGCGGCTTCTACGACCGGCTCGATGCAGCGCGCAGCACGGCGCTGGCGGGGCCGCGGCTCGACCGCGCGGCGGTGCGCGAGGCGGCGCTTGCTCACGTCTGCTCGACCGCGCCCGGCGAATGTATAGCGCGTCGCTCGATGAGGCGGCGTTCCGGCTCGCGCGCAAAACCGCGCCGGCCGCGTTGCGCAAGCCGCTCGAACGGTTGCAACGCGAATGGAACGCCGTCAGGCGCGCGCAGACCGACACGTACCAGGTCTATGCCGATGTGCCCGGCAAACTGCTTGCGGCCGCGCAGAATCTGATCGGCGCGGTCACGGATCAGTTCGCCGAAGCGCCGCTTTCCATCGACGAAGCGTCGCTGCGCTTTTTCTTCGACGCGATGCATTTCGTCGCGCTGGCCGAGCAATTCGGCGAGCATTCGATTTTCGACGTCACGCTCGCCGCGGATCGCCACGTTCCACGCGACAAGACCAGTGCCACGCTATGCGTGCGCAACGTGATCCCGGCGCCGTTTCTCGCGCCGCGCTATGCCGCCGCGCGTACCACGGTGATGTTTTCCGGCACGCTGAATCCGCATCATTTCTATCGCGATACGCTGGGGCTGCCGGAGCAGACGCAATGGCTCGAAGTCGAGGGGCCGTTTCGCGCCGAGCAATTGCAGGTGCGCGTGGCCGGCAACGTATCCACGCGCTGGCGCGACCGCGAGCGTTCGCTCGTGCCGATCGTCGATCTGATTGCAAAGCAGTACGCGGCACAGCCGGGTAATTATCTCGGCTTCCTGAGCAGTTTCGAGTATCTGCAACAGGTGGTCGCGTTGATGCGCGAGCGACATCCGGAGCTGCCGGTATGGGCGCAGGAACCGGGCATGGACGAAGCGGCGCGCGACGCGTTTCTTGCACGTTTTCGCACGATGAATCAGGGCGTCGGCTTTGCTGTGCTCGGCGGCGCGTTTTCGGAAGGGGTCGATCTGGTCGGCCAGCAGTTGATCGGCGCGTTTATTGCGACGCTTGGGTTGCCGCAGATGAATGAGGTCAATGAGCAGATGCGCCGTACGATGGAGGCGAAGTTCGGCAATGGTTACGAGTATATGTATCTATATCCGGGTTTGCAGAAGGTGGTGCAGGCGGCTGGGCGGGTGATTCGCACGGAGCAGGATCAAGGAGTGGTGTATCTGATCGATGATCGGTATCGGCGGGGGGAGGTGCGGAGGTTGTTGCCGCGGTGGTGGAGGGTGGGGTAGGTGTTGCCTGGCCTTGCACGGCGCTATGTGGTGTTGGCCCCTCCTTGACTTCATGGTGGTCCATTGGCGTTGCCCCTGTGCGGGGCGGCACCTACTTTTCTTTGCCGGCCTCGCCCCGAAGGAAGTCCCCTTGGGGGACAAAAAAGTAGGCAAAAGAAAGCGGCTCAAACCGCCAGCTCTTAAGCGCGTCTCCTGGCGTGGAGGGGGCAGTGGTGCATCTGGAATCCGTGTTCTCGCACATTCCGCGCTGGTGACAAGGCAATCATTCTTCCGGCGGCGCTACGCGCGCCGTCGCGATACTTCACTTCATTCGTGCGGAGACGTCGGTCCCGGATTGCCCGCTGTGCCTGGCCCACCGGCCGGCTTGGGGTCCACCGGCAATTGATCTTCCACCGGCGCGTCGGCCTTCTGGGCCGCTGCTTTCAACGAAGCGTCGGCAGGTGGCGGAGTGTTCGGCTTCTCGTTCTTCGGCGCATTTGTCGCGTCGTCCTTCGGTTCGATTTTCGCCGGCGCGCTCTCCGGGTCCCACGTCAGCAGATTGCGCTGCGGGTTTGCGATCACGATGCCGCGCGCGCTGAACTGGTCGACGATGCGTCGGTTGAACTCGCGCTGCACGCCCCAGCGCGCGCTGTCGCGGCACTGTATCTGGCCGGCCAAGGTTATCGCCGAGCCGTCCACCGCATCCACGCCCCAGAAGCTGAAGTCGGACAGGATTCCGTCCTTGAACTTCTCGTCCTCGCGCAACGCGGCGCCGATTTCCTTCAGCGTGTCGATCGCCAGATCGACGTCCTGGCCAAACACGATGTTCACCTTCACCGCGGCATTGCCGAGCCCGCGGTTGGTGTTGTTGACAGTCGACACCGAACTGAACGGCACCGTGTACAGCGAACCGTCGCCGCCGCGCAACCGCACCGTGCGAATCGACAGATATTCGACGGTGCCCGATACGCCCGCGAGCGTGACCCAGTCGCCGACCTGCATCGCGTTTTCCATCAACAGGAAAATGCCGGTGATGAAATCCTGCACCAGTTTTTGCGAGCCGAAACCCAGCGCCACGCCGAAGATACTCGCGCCCGCGAGCAGCGGCCCGATGTTCACGCCGAGTTCGCTCAAGCCGGTGAGCACGACCACCAGCGCGATCGCGCAGAAGAGCGCGCTGCGCAGCATCGGCAGTAAGGTGCGCAAGCGCGCGGCGCGCACCAGGTCGCCGCTGGTCGTCCAGAGCTCCAGCCGCCGTTCGACCGACACGTTGACGCCCTCCCACACCAGCAGCGCGATCACGGCGGCCACGCCGATCGTGACGATCGCCGAGGCGAGCCGATGCCCCACGGTGCCGTTGCGGAACAGATCGCCGACGTCGACGCCCCACACCTGCAACAGCGCAAGCGCGGTGACAATGCCGATGATCCACGAGACGATGCGCCGCAGCAGCGGGTAATAGCGATAGGCGTGTTGATGCACGAGCGACTTCGCCGCGTCGTCCTGCACATGGAAGAGCCGGGCCAGTCCGCCGAAGATCACGATCGACACGACTCGCGCGCCCACCAGAACCGCCAGCGAAATGCCGCCCAGGTGCAGCAGCGTCTGATAGCCGTTCTGCACGTCGAGCGCCCAGATGAACCACAGCGCCATCACGACGAACACCGCGAGCCACGCCCACGCGTCCGCGAGCGCGTTGCCGAACATCTGCAGCGATTCGCGCGCGGCGAGGCGCTGGCGGATCAATTCGCCGACCGGCTTCGCGCATTGCAGGATCAGGATCGAGATCAAGATGTGGCCGGCGAGCGCGACCACCTTCATCAGCGCGAGATGCGCCGCATCGTTCAAGCCGAGCGACCGCGCGATCTCCGCGAGCGCCGAACCGGCGCCGACCACGCTGACGATCCGCACCATCCAGCGCTGCACGAAGGCGGCCCACGCATCGCTCATGCGCAAGAGACGCAGGCGCGGCGCCGTCGGTTGCAAAAAGAAGCCGCTGACGATCACGACCACGCGGCACAGCACGTAGATGTCGATCAGCGAATCGAGAGCGCGGTCTTGCGGTGTGCCGTCGTCGATGAGGATCGACATCAGGGCGCTCGCCACGCCGACGAACACCGCGAGCGGCAGCAGCCGCAGCACCAGGGTCAACAGCGCGCGCGGCAGGCGCTGCAGGAGCGTCCAGTGATGAACCGCCTTCTGCTTGCCTTTGGCCTGCGTGGCTTGGTCCTTCGGCGGAGTGGCGGCGAATGCGCCGGCCTTCACCGTCTCTGCTTTTATCTCAGCCTCGGCCGCCGCCTCCGACGCGGATGAAACGGGCAGCGGCGGCGCGGCATTCGGCGCATCGGCCGGCGGTGCGACGTCGACGGGCAAGTCGTCCTGGTCGCCCTGCTCGCGGCGCGCGGCGAGCGCCTTATATGCGCGCCGTAGCAGGCGGCGCGCGAACCATTCGAGAACGAGCGCGGGCAGCAGTGCGGCAAGCAGCGACCATGCGACGTGAATCAGCGTGCTGCGCGCCTGCGGGCTGGTCGATTGCCAGTTCCACCAGGTGCGTACCGAAGCGACGTCGAGTAGCGCCGCGACCGAATTGCGTAACGACGTGCCAAGGTGCACAGCCCAATGCGCGCCTTGGCGGGCCAGTTGCGAGGCCAGTCCATTGGACTTGAAGGCGGCTGGAACGAGGGCGCCGGCGCCGCTTGCCGCAGCCGGCGCCGACGCGCCCGATGCCGCCGCGGCAGCAGAGGCGGGCGTGCTCAGGGCGCCGGCTGCGGCGATCGCTTGCAGCGTATCGGCGACTTGCGCGCGGCGTTTGGGATCGTTGAGGACGGCGAGGGCCTGGCGGGCCTGCTCGGGCGTCAGCGTGACCGCCGCGCCGGACGCCGCCGAGGCCGGCGCGGGTTGCGCCACCCCGGCGAAGGCCGGCGAAGCGCCAAGGACGAGAACAAGGAGAAACCAGACGTGAAGTAGTTTGCGCATGGGATGTAAGGCGGGATGCCAGGTGCGGGCGGCTGTGCCGGGCCGCGAGGACCGGTTCGGCGGCGTGATGATGAACCGACACCGTTTTGGTCGTACAAGTTCCTCGGTGGCGGATGCCGTTGGTCCCGGAGCTCATGCCGGCCGGCCCGATTGCAATCATCGGTAGCAGAAAGCTTGCCTGTTGGACCGCGCTGGCGCTGATGCGCTTCGGATGCGCGGTGCACGGGCGTTCCCGCATCGAGCAGGCTTGCGCGATGCACGCATGCGCACGCGCAGCGACGTCCGGGCCCGAGGCGCCAAGGCAAACGCGCGTGCCCGCTCAGCCGCAGCACCGGGGCTCGCAGCGCGCTATCCCGCCACTCCGGCCGCACGAACCGGCGCGACGCCAAGCGTCCCTTCGACCACTTCGGTAAAAGTCCGCTCCTCGCGCAAAATGAAGCGCCTGGTCTGCGCGAACCTGAAATTGTCCCGCGCCTCGTCATCGGCTCGCAGCCTTGCACGATAGGTCTCGTATGCGGCGAGACTGTCGAACGCGATCAAACCCCAGGCGACGTCGTTGGTGCCTTCGTGCGGCAGGAAGTAGCCGACCAGATGACCGCCGCAGCGCGGAATAATGCGCCCCCAGTTGCGGGCGTATTCGTCGAAGGCATCGCGCTGGAATGGGTCGATCTGATAGCGGATAAAACAGGTAATCGTCATGTGCGGGCTCCGGTCGGGCAAGGGTGGTCTGAACAAGCACCGGTACGCCAGTATGGCGACCGCCCGGCGGCGACGTTTCACTGCTTTCTGAACTGTGGTTGAGCGAGGCCCGCTGCGTTGAGCGCGCGCAAGAATGCAATACCCACGGCAAGCGACGCCGCGTCTCGATGCACGCGCTTCAACGCGGGTGCGGCGCGGCTGTTTTCCCGCTCGTTTTGCGGATCGTCCAAACCGCCAGCGCCGCTCCGGCCAACGCGCACACCGCCGATACCAGCGCTACCGCCTGCAACGCCGCGCCAAGCGCATCGGCTTGGGCGCGCGCCACGTCGGCCTGCATGGCGGTGTTCGGCGCATCCGTTGCGTGGGGCGCCGCCGGCGCCGCATCCATGCCGATCTGCGTTAGCCGCGCCGCCTCGCGGACGTCCCGCGGCACGTGCAACGCATCGAGCCGCGCCTCGAGCGCGGCATCGTGCGACCACACGAACACGATGCCCAGCACCGCGATCGCGAGCAGGCTTGCCACCCGTGCGACCGCGTTATTGATGCCCGAGGCGACGCCGGTACGCGCGGCGGACACCGACGTCATCACCGTCGTCGTCAACGGCGCGACGGTGATCGTCATGCCGAGCCCCAATACGACGAGCGCCGGAAACAGGCCGCGCCAGTACCCGTCGCGCACCCAGGGCAACGCGAACATCGTGAAACCGATCGCCGCGATCACCGGACCGACGCTCAGCAAAACCCGCGCGCCGTAGCGGCTCGTCAGCCCGCCGGTGAAACGCGACAGCAGGCCGATCGTCACCGGCACCGGCAGCAGCGCCGCGCCCGCCTGGGTCGCGCTGTAGCCATAAGCGCGGATCAGCGTGAACGGCAGGAAGAACAGCGCGCCGCCCAGCCCGAAGTAAAGCAGCAGCGTGACCAGATTCGCGCCGACGAAGTCGCGTGAACGGAACACGTCGAGCGGCACCATCGGGTTGCGGGTTTTTGTTTCGAGCACGACGAAGCCGGTCAGCACCAGCAGGCCGCCGATGATCGACGCCAGTACCCAGCGGTCGCCGAAGCCGCGCGCCGACGCGATGGTCAGTCCGTAGGTCAGCCCGGCGAGCCCCGCAGCGGCGGTGGCCGCGCCCGGCCAGTCGAGCCGCGGCGGCGGGCCGCCGATACGCGGCCCTTCCGCTCGGGGCTCGCCGTCGTCATCCTGGCGGCTGTCCGGCACGGAGATGAACGCCAGCGCGACGGTCGCACAGGCGATCGGCACGTTCAGAAAGAAGATGGCCCGCCATGAAAAGGCGTCGACGAGCCAGCCGCCCGCCACCGGCCCGACCGCCGACGTGATCGAGCCGACGCCCGCCCACGTGCCGATCGCCTGACCGCGCTCGGCGTCGTCGAACACCGCGCCGATGATGGCGAGGCTGCTCGGCACCAGCAGCGCCGCGCCGACGCCTTGCACGGCGCGCGCCGCGATCAGCGAGCCGGCGCCCGGCGCGAGCCCGCAGCCGATCGAGGCCAGCGTGAAGAGGCCAATCCCGGCGACGAACACGGTGCGCCGGCCGAGCTTGTCGCCGAGCGAGCCGCCCACCAGCACGAGCGCGCCGAGAAACAGCAGATACGCGTTGACGACCCACTGGATCGCCGCGACGCTGGCGTGCAGCTCGGTCTGGATCGAAGGCAAGGCGACGTTGACCACGGAGCCGTCGATGAACGCCATGCTCGAGCCGAGAATGGTCGCGGCCAGCGCGAGCTTCTTGCGCCGGCACGGGCGGCCGAAGCCCACGGGCTGCGCGCGGATGACGAGGGCGTCGCACGGACTCGCCTGCGCGGGATGGACAGAGGAGTAGCGGTGTTCGCGCGCCGCAACGTGCTGATCGGCCAAGTCCGCTCCTGTCTGGATGAACGGCTTTCAGCATAGCAATGCCAGGAGCGATCCGATAGGCGCGCGAGGGTTGCCGGGCAACCCGCTAACCCGGTCCGCGCGCACCATGGCGTATTGCGTGATCTTAACGAAGCCGATTCGATGCGCTTGAGTTCAGGCGAGGGAATGCGCCCGCCGCTCGGCCTCGTCGTCGGCGCTCGTGCCGCCGCTGCCGTTCAACGCGCGTGCGGCCGGCGGTTCCTGATGCAGCCGGTTCGCATGCATCAGGCGATACAGCGTCGCCCGTGAAATGCCGAGTTCGGCGGCCGCTTCGGACAACTTGTAGCCGTGCCGCTGCAAGGCATGCTCGATCGCATCTTTTTCGGCCTTGCTGCGGATTTCGGCAAGCGTCACGGCGGGCGCGTTGTCGGCTTCGGGCAAGCCGAGGTCGCCCGCCGTAATGAAGCGCCCCTCGCTCATCACCACCGCGCGGCGCACGCAATTGATCAGCTCGCGCACGTTGCCCGGCCACGGATAATTCGACATCGCGACGATCGCGTCGCTCGACAGCCCGCGCAGTTTGCGCGCGCCGTCCTGCTTGTACATGCTGAGCGCATAGTTGGCGAGCAGCTTGATGTCGCCGCCGCGCTCGCGCAAGGGCGGCTCGACGAGGCGCAGCACGCACAGGCGGTGATACAGGTCGGAGCGAAACCGGCCGTCCTCGACCGCTTTGTCCAGATCGACGTGGGTCGCCGAAATGACGCGGGCATCCACGTTGATCGTAGCGTTGCCGCCCAGCCGCTCGATGGTGCCTTCCTGCAGGAAGCGCAGCAACACCGCCTGGCACTCATGCGGCATGTCGCCGATTTCATCGAGAAAGAGGGTGCCTTCGTGGGCGCTCTCGATCCGGCCGATCTTGCGCTGAAGCGCGCCGGTAAAGGCGCCGCGCTCATGGCCGAACAGTTCGGCTTGCAGCAGGCTCGGCGGAATCGCCGCGCAATTGATCGCGACGAACGGGCGGCCCGCGCGCGGCGAGCGGTCATGAATTGCCCGCGCGGTCAGTTCCTTGCCGGTGCCCGACTCGCCGGCGACGAACACCGGCGCATCGGTCACCGCGCATTTGTCGATGCGCCGGTACAGCTGCTGCATCGCCTCGCATTGCCCGACCATGCCGTGCCGGCCGAGTGACGGCTCCGGCGCGACCTGCGCATGCCGCAGGTTCGACAACCCATGCGCATGGCCGAGCGCGAACACGAGCCGCTCGTTCAGCCAGGGCCGCGTGACGAAATCGAAGCAATAGTCGAGGATGAAGCGGCTGACCATCTCGTTCTCGGCCTGCCCCGGCGCGATCTGGGCGACCCAGTTGGTTTCGACGCGCCGCATGCATGACGCGAGCGCGGACAGTTGCTGCGACGTGCAGTCGCCGGGCAATTCGACGAGGCCGACCTTGATGTTGCCGCGCTCGATCATGCGTTCGGCGGCCGCCGCTGTTTTGGCGTGCACGGCATGCCAGCCGGACGCAGCGAGGAAGTCCGCGAGTTTCTGATCGGGCAAATTCGACACGTAGAGAACGGAGCGTTCGGTGTCGACAGGCGTGCCAGTCGTGTTCATGTTACTCCCCGGTTCGGTGCTGCTCTCAGGACTGCTGTTCGTCTTACTGGACAGACCGGCAAGCGGCGCCGACCCTCGGCCAACCAAGCCGGCCGGTCCGCGTGAACGGACTCGGGCATGGATTTTCGTCACGGCAGTTCGGGCTCTCTGCGGGCAGCCCGGCGGTGACGGATTCACGGTAGCGGCAATGGCGGGGGCATGGAGCGTGCGGCATGAGCCGCGAGGTGCTACGCGTCGGGCGGATAGCGGAACAGCGGTCAATGCCGGCCCCTGCCTGACGTTTTCATCCCCGAATTACAAAAACCGTCTCGTAACCTCGTTGGCCTGATACAGGCGCTCTATGTGGCGCATGGCTTAACCATAAGCGAAAGATCATTCGAATGCCATACAAACAAATAGGGATTCAGAAACGATTTCTCGCGCCGGGGGCCGTGTGTGGCACCGCTCAACGATAGCAGGCCAAGCTCGTTATGAGCGGTATCCCACACATCGTGACAAGTCGCCATGCGGCATCGTGAAACCGATCCGGCGCTTAACGGTGGGTTGTGTCTCAAGCGTGCGACACATTGGGCCGCCTGCCTCGCGAATGCCGGATGCCCCGAAAGCACCGGCATATTTGACCGGAGCTTGCCGGCAAGCGCTGCCGGCAAGCGGGCTTGCGCGCCGTCACCGAAAATCCCGGCCCGCGCATTTATGCGCAATGCTTTGGGGGACGAACCAATCGTGTGTCGAATACGAATCAATGGTTGCCGAAACGGGCGGGCCGGCCGCGTGCGTTGCAGTCACGATCGCGGTGCGACAAGGGTTTGGACGCGCATGGCATGGCCGTTGCAACAAGCGATTCACAGCGAAAGCATTGCCGCCCGGATCTGACGCACGGGGAAGCAGCGGTTGGAACAGGCCGGCGGCAAACAAAGACTTCGTAAGCGCGGCCGGGGAAGCCAATGCGTTTTTGCGAGGGTGCGGCGGGGCCATTGAAAAACGGATGTCAATAAAGCGGGGCGAACTGCCGATATACAAGTATCGATCGTTCGCCACCGGACGACGTGAAGCGCGGCCTCGCCACTTTTTCCATCCGATTGGACGGACGCGTAGTTGGAGCAAACGACAGACATCGCGCTCGAGCGGTTCGCGAGCGACGCGTGGAACAGGGAAGGGGCAGCGCACGGCCAGGACCAGCCGGCGCGAAGAAGCGGGGAGAAACGGCCTTGAGCCTTCATAGAGAGGCGCGTGTTACGAGGTGAACCGGGCGCCGTGCCGCGCATTCGCGCGAGCACGGTCCACCCGGAAACGGCCCTGAAAGGGGCATCAATTGGGGGTTGTGATGAACAAACTGACCAGCAAGCCGACCGCCGCATCGCCGTTGGACCGTCAAACCCCAGCGCGTGCCGCCAGTGTCCGGTATCAACGGCACCTGACGCCGCCACGTGCGCTGTTCGCCACGCCTTCGGTCGATCTGCAGACGCTCGTGATCGCCGACGCGCTCAAGCGCAAGGCTCAGGCGGAGATTCAGCGCGAGGCGCTGCGCGACGCGGTGTTCGAAATGCCGGCGTCGCCCGAATGGACGCGCGAGCGTGAGGCGGGCATTCAGCCGTCCGATTTCGACGACTGAAGGTATAGCGCGTCGATCATTATCGGCGTGGCCTCGTCAACTGAACGGCGTTAGACCGGAGGGGACCCCACATGATCGACGTCTTTCTGGTTTCCTCCAGCACGGAACGCGCGCCGCATATCATCGCGCGCCTGGACGAAAGCGGCGTGCCGTACCGGCTGCGCACGGCTCACGGCACGGCGCGGCAACTGCGCGCGCACGCCCGTGCGATCAGAAGTGCCGATCTGCTGATCGTCGACGACGTGCATCTGAGCGCGCGTGAGCTGGACGGCGTCGAGGAGGCGCTGGCCTGCACGCCGACACTGCATTGCATGCTGGTGACGCCGGCGCCTTCCACCGCATTGCTCGCCGCGGCGATGCGCGTCGGCGTGCGGCATGTGCTGTCGTGGCCGCTCGACGCCCGTCAGATCGTCACCGCGCTCGCGCGGATCGCCGCGAACAAGAACGTGGACCTGCGCCGCGCCGGACGCGTCGTCTCGCTTGCATCGTGCAAGGGCGGCAGCGGCACGACGCTGATCGCCGTGAATCTCGCTTACTCGCTCGCCGCGCTGCGCAACCGGCGCGTGCTGCTGATCGACCTCAGCCAGCAGTTCGCCGATGCGAGCCTGCTCGTGGCCGACAAACCGCCGCCCATCACGCTCGCCGATCTATGCTCGCAGGTCGAGCGCCTCGACGCCGCCTTATGTGAATCTTGCGTGATGCACGTGCACGCCAACCTCGACGTGCTCGCGGGCGCCGGCGATCCGCTGAAGGCCGCCGAGCTGTTGCCCGCGCAACTGGAGCGCATTCTCGCGCTGGTGCGCGAGCGTTACGACGCGGTGCTGATCGACGTCGGGCAAAGCCTCAATCCGCTGACGATCCGTGCGCTCGACGCCAGCGACGCGATCTGCATGGTGGTGCGGCAAAACCTGCTCTACCTGCACGGCGGGCGCCGCATGCTCGATATCTTCAGGGAACTGGGTTACCCGGCCAGCAAGGTGCGGGTGGTGGTGAATCAATACGACAAGAACGCGCAAATCAACCTGCCGACACTCGAACAAACGCTCGGCGCCAAGGTCGCGCATCAGCTTCCGCGTGATGACAAGCAGGCCAACGAGGCGCTCAACCGCGGCGTGCCCCTCGTGACCTCGGCGAGAGACAGCGCGCTGGCGCGTGGCATCAGCCTGCTTGCCGACATGCTGTGGCCGGCCGCCGTCGCCGAGCGCCGCAAGGGCATGTTCGGCCGTCTGCTTCCCGCGCCGCCGAGCGTCCCGCCGCAGTTCAAGCCGGGGCATTGAGCGCATTGCGTTATGTGGAATGCCGCGTCGCGCGCCCGCCGCGCGGGGTGCGCGAACCGGCGGTCGCAAAAAGGTACGTCATTTCGTTTTTCCGCTGTTTCATCAAGCGGAACAGGCACGCGTGGGATGGCTTCGAACGGATAGCGAGGCAATCGCGCGGTACCGCCATGCGCTTACAATAGAATCGCTGTTGTCTTCACAAGCGCCAACCCACAACACAAAAAATGAGCCATCCCAACACCGAACTGATCGAGCGTTTCTACACCGCATTCCAGCAGCGCGACGCCGAAACCATGGTTGCCTGCTATGCCGACGACGCGGTCTTCAGCGATCCCGCATTCGGCGAGTTGCATGGCGAGGAGGTGCGCGACATGTGGCGCTTGCTGGTTGCGCGCGCACAAGACTTCTCGCTGACGTTCGACGGCGTCGACGCCGATGAGATGAACGGTCGTGCCCACTGGACAGCCAGTTACGTATTCAGTCAGACGGGCCGCGCGGTGGTCAACCGGATCGACGCGCGTTTCGTGTTTCGTGACGGACGCATCGTCGAGCATCGCGACACTTTCGATCTGTGGCATTGGATGCGCCAGGCGTTGGGCGTCAAAGGCACGCTGCTTGGCTGGTCGCCGTTGGTCCAACGGGCGATCAGGGCGCAGGCGCGCCGAGGCCTCGACCTGTATCGGCGCAGGCAGCGCAGCACTTGATATGACGGCCAGGCTTCCCGCACCCGGCCTTCCCCTTGCCACGACCCAGCCGGTTGATGCAGTATTTCGTCATACAGACGAATGGGAGTTCCAATGCCAGTAGTCGATGCCGCATGGGAAGAGTGGCTGGTCAGCAACGTCACACGCGGCTGCAGCATGGACTCGATGATCGACGCAATGGTGCAAGCCGGTTTTGCCACCGGGGCCGCGCATACCGCGGTGCACGATGCGTTCGGCCGGAAACCGGCAAACGCGGCGGCCGGCGCGACCGAGGCCGTCCTCGCGAAAGCCGCGCCGCACACTTACCAGTACGACGAATCGCCCGTCACGCGCGGCAACGTGATTCGCGCGCACGATCGCGACGTCCGCGTGCTGATGCGCTGCGAGCGGCCGGAGCTGATCGTGTTCGCGGATGTCCTCTCGCCCGAGGAGTGCGGCGAGATGATCGAACGCTCGCGGCATCGGTTGAAACGTTCCACCATCGTCGACCCGGCCACCGGCAAGGAAGACGTGATCCGCAACCGCACCAGCGAAGGTATCTGGTATCAGCGCGGCGAAGACGCGTTCATCGAGCAGATGGAGCGGCGCATTTCGAGTCTGATGAACTGGCCGGTTGAAAACGGCGAAGGGCTGCAGATTCTGCGCTACGGCACCACCGGCGAATACCGTCCGCATTTCGACTACTTCCCGCCCGATCAGCCGGGCAGCGTGGTGCATACCGCCCAGGGCGGCCAGCGCGTGGCGACGCTGGTGATCTATCTGAACGACGTGCTTGACGGCGGCGAAACGATTTTTCCCGAAGCGGGTATATCGGTCGCGGCAAAGCAGGGCGGCGCGGTGTATTTCCGCTATATGAACGGCTCGCGTCAACTCGATCCGCTGACTTTGCACGGCGGCGCGCCGGTGCTCGGCGGCGAAAAATGGATCATGACGAAGTGGATGCGCGAGCGCGCTTATGGCTGAGCTTTTCGCCACCCTGCGCGGCGCTGTACGTTTATGTCGTCTGGTACACGTTGGGGTTGTGCAACTCCATATAACGCTCGGGGTTCGCCAGTTCCTTGAAGCCGTCAACGGACGCGGCAGCGCCGCCGCCCGCATCGCCTTTCACATTTGCCGCATCATCAGCCCTTCGCGGGGTCTTCGGCGCCGCGCGAACCGCCGCCGATGCTCTGGCCGGCGTCGTGTGCAAGGCCCATATAGCCGATCACGGAGACCAGCGTCAGCATGCCCGCGAACAGAAACGCAAGACGGAAATCGTCGAGCGTGAAGACGCGGCCCGTCGTCTCGCCGTTGAAGAACGCCGCCGCGCGCAGCGATACCGCGCCGAACGCGATGCCGAGACCAATCGTCATCTGCGCCGCCGCGCTCCAAAGCGTGCTTGCCGCGCTCATCTGCGGTTGCGCGACGTCGGCGTAGGCCAGCGTGGCAAGCGTGGAGAATTGCATCGAGCGCGCCACGCCGTAAATGAACACGACGAACAGCACCAGCGCGAGCGGCACGTTCGGCGTCAACAGCCCGCATGCAATGATGAACACGCCGGCCACCGCGACGTCGACGATCGACACCATGCGGAAACCGTAACGCTGCAAGATGCGCGTGGTCAGCGCCTTCATGCCGAGGTTGCCGAGCGCGCTCGCGAGCAGCAGCAATCCCGACTTGAACGCGGATAAGCCGAAGCCCACCTGGAACAGTAGCGGCATCAGATAAGGCACCGCGCCGATGCCGATGCGCGTGAACGAGCCCGTCACGACCGTCACCGAAAAGGTGGGAATCTTGAGCGTTGAAACCTCGATCAGCGGATACGGGTGACGCTTCGCATGCTGGAAGGCGAGCACGCCCATCAGCAACCCGCCGGCGATGACCGCACCGGCCACCCACGGATTTTCACCAGGCTGGCTCGCCAGTTCGGCGCCGTACAGGATGGCTGTGAGCGTCGTGCCGCTCAGCAGCAGGCCGACCACGTCGAGCGGCTTGCGTTCGCTGCCGCGCAGGTTCGGCACCAGTGCGAGCGCGACGGCCATCGCCGCCAGGCCGAACGGCACGTTCAGCAGAAAGATCCAGCGCCACGACGCATAGGTCGTGATGAAGCCGCCCACAGGCGGTCCGATGACCGGCGCGGCGATCGCGGGCCACGTGATGGTCGAGATCGCCTGCATCATCCGGCTCTTCTCGGTGCTGCGGACCACGATCAGGCGGCCCACCGGCACCATCATCGCGCCGCCCATGCCTTGCAGCAATCGCGCGGCGGTGAACTCGACGACGTTCTGCGACAGTCCGCACAACACCGAGGCCACCGTGAACACCCCGATCGCGCCGACGAACACCGTACGAGAGCCGCAGCGGTCGGCGACCCAGCCGCTCGCCGGAATGAAGATCGCCAGCGCCAGCATGTAAGCGGTCATGCCGAGACTGAGGCTGTTCGGGCCGACGCCGAACGACTGCGCCATCTGCGGCAATGCGGTGGCGATCACCGTGGTGTCGAGGTACTCCATGAAGAAGGTGGCCGCGACGATATACGGCAGCCAGCCGACATGCGCGTTGCGTGTGCCGCCGACGGTCATTGCGCTGTCTCCGTCGCACGGCGTGCGTGTTCATGGATGATGTGAGCGCGCCGGCAGGTTCGGCGCGATGGTCTGGACTTCATGTTTTTGCGACTACCTTTCGAAGACGTGTTTCCGGCATCCGGGCGAGGTGGATGCGCGGCAGGATCGCGGCCGCGGGTGGCGCCCCAGTGAAGGGGCGCGCCTGGCGGCCAGCCCTGAATCCTAACGCAAGAAACGGTCTCGCATCGCCGCGGAGGGCGTAACCTGGCGCGTGAGGCAACCGGCGCGCCATGCGTGCCGGTCGCCGGAAACACGATCGCGCGCGTCTCTCAATCTTTCGCTGCGTACTCGCGGTCCAGCTTGTCGTACAGCGGCTTGTTGACGAGCCGCTGGCGTTCGCTGAACGGCGCGACGAGCGTGGCGTCTTCGTCGAGGCGGCCGTTGGTTTTCAACGTGCCGAGCGCGCGCTGCATGCCGAGCACCGCGCCTTGCAGCGCCGCGTTCGCGTACAGCACGACGCCGTAGCCGAGCTTGGCGAGCGCCTCACGCGATTGCACCGGCGTCTTGCCGCCGATCACGATGTTGATCAGCTGCGGCTTGTCGAACAGCGACGGCAGACGTTCGATGTCGGCGAGCGATTCGGTCGCCTCGATAAACAGAATGTCGGCGCCCGCTTCGATGAAACGATGGCCGCGTTCGATCGCGTCCTCGATGCCGTGGACCGCCGCCGAGTCGGTGCGCGCCATGATCTGCAGATTGCCGTCTTCGCGGGCGTCCACGGCTGCGCGGATCTTGCCGACCATCTCGCTCGTGCTGACCACTTCCTTGCCGGAAAAGTGGCCGCATTTCTTCGGCATGATCTGATCTTCGAACTGGATCACGTCGGCGCCGCTGCGTTCGAGCACGCGCACGGTCTGGCGCACGTTCAGCGCGTTGCCGAAGCCGGTGTCGGCATCGACGATCAGCGGCAGCGCGACCGCGTCGCGAATCCGCGCGGTGTGTTCGGCGACTTCGGCCAAGCCAATGAAGCCGAGGTCGGGCAGGCCGAGCGACATGTTGGTGACGCCCGCGCCGGTGATGTAGAGCGCTTCGAAACCGGCGTCTTCAATGACGCGCGCGCTCATCGCATTGAAGGCGCCGGGTACGAGCAGGCCCTGGCGTTGGTTGACCTTGGCGCGGAAGGCGGCGCGACGCGTGGCGGAAGTGGTCATGACGGTGTGTCTCCGAAAAGGAAATCAGGTTTAGGACGCGGGCGTCATTTTGCAGGAAGCATGCCATCGGGCGGGGCTTCGAATTTACGCCGGTCAATCAGGAGCTTAGGCGCGAAGCGGCTGCGCGCCGGTTCATGGCAGAATGGATGCGGTGTTCCGTGAAACGTTTCATGGAACGTTTCAACCGCTGGCGGAGTCACCGCGATGTCCACTTTCACGTCGTCCCTTGCGAATGCCAATAACGCGTTGCCTGGCGTTGCACTGGTCAGTATCAGCCGGTTGCAGTCGCTTTGCGAGGCCGTCGCGCCGCGTTACGCCGGGCGCGCCAGGTTCTTTTCGGTTCGCGAAGGCTACGGCGCGGCCGTCACCGCATTGCAGGCCTACGTGGATGCGGGCTCGGTCGACGTCGTGCTGGCTGCCGGCTCGAACGGCGCTTACCTGCGCGACAACCTGAACGTGCCGGTCGTGATGGTCAAGGTGAACGGCTTCGACGTGCTCAGCGCGATCACCCGCGCCACCACCACGTGGCCCGGCGCGCGGATCGGCCTCGTGCTGCACGAAACGATCTCGCACGAACTCGCGGATCTCGGCGCGTGGCTCAAGGTCGGGCTGAAGCAGCGCGCCTACCGTTCGATCGACGAAGTGCGGCTCGCGGTCGAGAACCTTGCCGCCGAAGGCTGCGGCGTCGTCATCGGGCCCGGCATGGCCTGCGATTTTGCGCAGCAAGCCGGGCTGGAGAGCGTTTTCCTGTACTCGCTCGGAGCGGTCGAGGAATCGTTCGAGCGCTCGGTCGAACTGGCGCAAGTGAGCCGTCAGAAGGAATCGAAGCGCGTGCGGCTGAACACGATCGTCGCCCATCTGCGCGACGGCGTCGCCGCTTTCGACGAAGCCGGTCTGCTTGAAGCCGTCAACCCGGCGATGCTCGATTTGCTCGGCCTCGGCGCCCCGAAGGAAGTCCCCTTGGGGGGCGCCCCGAAGGAAGTCCCCTTGGGGGACCGCGAACAGGACATGGCGGCGCAAGTCGTGCGCGCCGTCGGTCCGCTGCTGCGCGAGATGCTGAAGCACGACGCGCCGATCGAAGAGCGTATCGAGCAGATCGGCGGCCGGGCGCTGATCGTCAACTGCGTGCCGATCGTGGAGCACGGCGTGCGCTCCGGCTCCGTGGTGACGGTGCAGGACACGCTGGTCGCGCAGCGGATCGACCGCTCGCTGCGCACCAGTCAGCGGCCGAAGCATCTGGTCGCGCGGCATTATCTGGACGACCTGATCGGCGAATCGGCGGCACTCGAGCGGGTGCGGCGGCTCGCGCGCGCGGGCGCCGCTCATGACGCCACCGTGCTGCTAACCGGCGAAAGCGGCACCGGCAAGGAACTGGTTGCGCAGGGCATCCACAATGCCGGCCGGCGGCGGGGCAATCCGTTCGTCGCGTTCAATTGCGCGGCGTTGCCCGAGGGATTGATCGAAAGCGAACTGTTCGGTCACGAGGAAGGCGCGTTCACCGGCGCGCGCCGTGGCGGCAAGCCGGGCCTTTTCGAAATCGCCCACACGGGGACGATCTTCCTCGACGAAATCGGCGAGATGCCGGCGGCGTTGCAAAGCCGTCTGCTGCGCGTGCTGCAGGAGCGCGAGGTGATGAAGCTGGGTTCGGGACGCGCCACGCCGGTCGACGTGCGGGTGATCGCCGCGACCCACCGCGACCTGCATGCGCTCGTCGAGCAGGGCTTGTTTCGCGCGGATTTGTATTTTCGTCTGAATCTGCTTCAGATAGAATTGCCGCCGCTGCGCGAGCGGCGCGGCGATGTCGCGCAACTGGCGCGGCACTTGTTAAGCCGCGGCGCGCTCCAATATGGATTGTCGGAGGCGGCGCTCGAGCGGGTGCTGACGTTTCTCACGCCCTTGTTCGAGTATTACGCGTGGCCCGGCAACGTTCGGGAGCTGGAAAATCTGCTAACGCGCGCCGCGATCTATCTAAGCGACGCGGCCGGCAAGGATGCGCGGGATTTGCCGTCGATGTTCCCGGAGTTCGGGCGGATGAAGCGGGCGTCGGCTGTGAAAACGCTCACCGTGTCGATGGCCCGAGCCGACGAAGGCGCGCCGGCCCGCGTTACGCCGACCCGGGAGGACGTCATGCATGCCCTCGAACAGTCCGGCGGAAACCGCGCGGCGGCAAGCCGGGCGCTGGGAATCGGCCGCACGACCCTCTGGCGGCTCATGAAAACTGATCCGCCGCGATAGCCGCCGGTAGCACGATAAATAGTGTAAAACTATCGTTATCATTAAAACAATCCGCTTTACCTATTAAGCGTCGTCTGACATACTGACTCCACTTTCCAACCACTCCGAAAGAGGACTCAGCAAATGCCGATCATCAATAGTCAAGTCAAACCGTTCAAGGCGCAGGCTTATCACAACGGCGAATTCGTGACCGTCACTGAAGAAAGCCTGAAGGGCAAGTGGTCGGTTTTCGTGTTCTACCCGGCCGACTTTACGTTTGTTTGCCCGACCGAACTGGGTGACCTGGCCGATCGCTACGCCGATTTCCAGAAGCTCGGCGTTGAAATCTACAGCGTGTCGACCGATACGCACTTCACGCACAAAGCATGGCACGACACGTCGGACACGATCCAGAAGATCAAGTACCCGATGATCGCTGACCCGACCCTGGCTATCTCGCGCAACTTCGACGTGTTGATCGAAGAAGAAGGCCTGGCACTGCGCGGCACGTTCGTGATCAACCCGGAAGGCGAGATCAAGCTGTGCGAAGTCCACGACAACGGTATCGGCCGCGACGCCGGCGAACTGCTGCGCAAGGTGCAAGCCGCGCAATACATCGCGGCTCACCCGGGTGAAGTGTGCCCCGCCAAGTGGACGCCGGGCGCTGAAACGCTGACCCCGTCGCTCGACCTGATCGGCAAGATCTAAGGTCTAAAAGCCTCTCGCAGTAAGCGCCTCGCGGCGCATCGCCGTGCGGACCGCTTTTCACAGTGGTCCGCGCGTCCCCGGGCTGCGCACATCCTATCCGGATGCGCGCGGCGCCGGGAACCCAACACCCTTGTCACGGAATCGAAAGCCATGCTGGACGCCAATCTCAAGACTCAGTTGAAAACGTACCTCGAAAAGGTTAGCAGGCCTATTGAGATCGTCGCGTCGCTCGACGACAGCGCGAAATCGCAGGAGCTGCTGGCATTGCTGAACGATATCGCGACGCTGTCGGAACGCGTCACCGTGATCGAACGTCGCGGCGACGAAGCGCGCAAGCCGTCGTTCTCGATCGGCGAGCCGGGTAAGGAGGCGGGCATCCGTTTCGCCGGCATTCCGATGGGGCATGAATTCACGTCGCTCGTCCTCGCGCTTTTGCAGGTCGGCGGCCATCCGCTCAAACTCGACGATGCGGTGATCGAACAGATCCGCAGCCTCGACGGCGACTATCAATTCGAAACGTATTTTTCGCTGTCATGCCAGAACTGCCCGGAAGTCGTGCAGGCGCTGAACGTGATGGCGCTGATCAACCCGCGCATCCGCCACGTGGCGATCGACGGCGCGCTGTTCCAGAACGAAGTCGAAGCGCGCCAGATCATGGCGGTACCGACCATGTTCATGAACGGCGAAGTGTTCGGCCAGGGCCGCAGCGGCGTAAAGGAAATCCTCGCGAAGCTCGACACCAACGCCGGTGCGCGTGCCGCGAAGGAACTGGACAAGAAGCCGGTGTTCGATACGCTGATCGTCGGCGGCGGCCCGGCGGGCGCGGCGGCGGCAATTTACTCGGCGCGTAAGGGCATTGCGACGGGCGTCGTGGCGGAACGCTTCGGCGGCCAGGTGCTCGATACGCTGGCGATCGAAAACTTCGTCTCCGTGACGGAAACCGAAGGACCGAAGTTCGCCACGGCGCTCGAACAGCACGTGAAGAGCTACGAAGTCGACATCATGGACGTGCAGCGCGCTGAAGCGCTGATCCCGGGCCGCATCAACCAGGTGCGTCTCGCGAACGGCGCGGTGCTGAAAGCGAAGACGATTATTCTGGCGACCGGTGCGCGCTGGCGCGAAATCAACGTGCCCGGCGAACGCGAGTACCGCAATCACGGCGTGGCGTACTGTCCGCATTGCGATGGTCCGCTGTTCAAGGGCAAGCGCGTCGCGGTGATCGGCGGCGGCAACTCCGGCGTCGAAGCGGCGATCGACCTCGCGGGCATCGTGCGCGAAGTCACGTTGTTCGAATTCGGCGCTCAGCTGCGTGCCGACGAAGTGCTGCAACGCAAGCTGCGCAGCCTCGCCAACGTGACGATCGTCACGCAGGCGCAGACCACGGAAATCACCGGCGACGGCAAGAAGGTCAACGGCCTGGTCTACAAGGATCTGCGTTCGGGCGAAACGAAGAACGTCGAACTGGAAGGCGTGTTCGTGCAGATCGGTCTCGTGCCGAACACCGAATGGCTCAAGGGCACGGTGGAGCTGTCGAAGCATGGCGAAATCGTCGTCGATGCACGCGGCGCGACTTCGGTGCCGGGCGTGTTCGCCGCCGGCGACGTGACCACGGTGCCGTTCAAGCAGATCGTGATCGCGGTGGGCGAGGGCGCGAAGGCATCGTTGAGCGCATTCGATCACCTGATCCGCAACAGCGAAGAAGTTGAAGTGGTGAAAGAGGCTGAAGCTGAAGTGGCAGTGTGAGGTGGTTGTGTTAGTAGTGGACGGCGGCCTGTGGGCCGCCGTTTTTGTTGTGCGCCCAGCATGGGCGCACTCTTGTGGGTGCAAGTCCCACCGTGAGTTGATCACAGCGAACGAAGCGAAGCGCAACTGCACGAGGGTGACCGGGTGTGGGGAGGAAGCGCGGAGCGAAACTGCG
>WNGR01000187.1_pt1 | contig 71788 bp, 105 predicted proteins | sample 5407581 | NCBI WGS metagenome assembly WNGR01 (sample SAMN13153383, study PRJNA577476) | soil metagenome | isolation source: 80 cm soil or saprolite under Garry oak tree replicate 2 | place: USA:California | collected 2016-06-15
AAACGCGAGGTGAGAAGTCCATTATGTTCTTCATTTCTTGTAAGAGTTGTAAGTACATGAAATATATACTAGAGGAGGGGCTAAGGAACTAGGGTGCATTAGCTAAAGAAGGGAGCAGGGGACAGCAATACATAGAAAATGAGTGCGCACACAGTGAGGGAAAGTGACAAAGTGCAGGAAAGTGGACCGGGGAGTGTGCAGGAATGTGGCACAATGTGCACCCCCTCCGGATCAATGGGCCAGCCCTCCCGTCACAAAAAAAAGTAAATTTTTTTAAGGACTTTTGGGTGACCCCCCCCCGCCTCGGGTCATGGAACAAAGTTCCTGACCCTCCTTGCACTCTTCTGCTTTCACAAGATTCTTTCTTTCTATTTTTTTTGGTAGCTGGACCTCGAGATTTGTTACGCTTATGTAATACAAACCCTAGGGTTTCAAGCTGACATAAGGGGGGATGGATCCTTGTGACCGCTACCTTAACCTTACTGTAAGGTGAAAATGAATCGGGGACCGGGACACGTAATTACAACTAAGACGGATTGTCGGCTAGTGCCGAGGCGAGCAAGGTCGTGACTTGGAGTGTGACGTGGCCAAATAGAATACGTGGCCGGTTTGCTGTTGTGGTCCCGTGTTCGGGTCAAAAATAAATATAAAATCTGGTGTCAACAGCACTCTTCGTCCTCCATCTTTTCCTCCATCAACATGTCTCGTCCAACAAGGACGCATACAACCCGCCTCGTCTCGGGCTTGTCTTTCGCTTTCTTCCTCTTCCTTGCTCTTATTCTTCTCTGTCCACCCGCCGTCTCCGCTGAAGATAAAAAGTCCGAATATGGCACAGTAATTGGTATTGGTACGTGTTCGCCTAGTTCTTTCTCTCTTGACCCAACTCACACCGCTCATTAGACTTGGGAACAACGTACGTACCTATCTCTCTATGCAGCATTAGCGATACCTTACCGACGTCATTTCGTCTAGTTATTCTTGCGTTGCGTGAGTGATTTACCTGGGCAGGTGACACGTCGGCGTTCTCTAACCATATTGTCCCCAGCGTGCAACGCGGTGGTCGTGTAGAAATTATTGCCAATGATCAGGGTCATCGTATCACACCTTCCTGGGTAGCTTTCACGGATGAGGAGCGACTGTAGGTGTTCTTTTCACGTCGCATTCCAATTGGGCGTCGCGTTTACCCTGCATCCAGAATTGGTGATTCTGCCAAGAACGCATTCCACTCAAACCCAACCAACACGGTCTTTGATGCCAAGCGTCTCATTGGCCGTAAGATCGGCGAGCCCGATTTGCAGCGCGACATCAAGCACTGGTAAGAAATCCTCGTTCGTCCTTGGTTCGGTCTTCCTGACGTCGTCTTAGGCCTTTCAAAGTCATTGATAAGACCGGCAAGCCTGCAGTACAAGTTCAATACCGCGGCGAGGCGCGTGATTTCGTAGGTTTCCACAACCTGTCTCGCCGAACTACTAGTAATATTTCTCACTCGCCAGACTCCCGAGGAAATCTCTGCCATGATCTTAGTCAAGATGAAGGAGACCGCTGAGGCCTACCTCGGCAAGAAGGTTACGCACGCTGTTGTCACAGTCCCTGCCTGTGCGTGTCTACTTGCATTTGTTTTTTTTTTTTAAAAACATTCCTCTCACATCACTATAGACTTCAATGACGCTCAGCGTCAGGCGACTAAGGATGCCGGCACTATTGCAGGCCTTCAGATCCTCCGTATTATCAATGAGCCTACAGCAGCAGCCATCGCGTATGGACTTGACAAGAAGTCCAAGTCTGAGTCTCGGATTATTGTTTATGACCTCGGTGGTGGCACCTTTGATGTGTCTCTCCTCTCGATCGATGATGGTGTCTTCGAGGTCTTGGCAACTGCCGGTGATACCCATCTTGGTGGCGAGGACTTTGATAACCGTGTCATTGAATATTTCGTCAAGCAGTACAAGAAGAAGACTGGCACAGACGTCTCGACCAACCTCCGCGCGTTGGGCAAGCTCAAGCGTGAGGTAGAGAAGGCAAAGCGTACACTGTCCTCTCAGCAGTCCACGCGCCTTGAAATCGAGTCCTTTGAAGATGGCAATGACTTCTCGGAGACGCTCACCCGCGCCAAGTTTGAGGAACTTAACCTCGATCTTTTCCGTAAGACCATGAAACCCGTCGAACAGGTACTCAAGGACGCAGGTGTGAAGAAGGATGAAATTGATGAAGTACGTATGCTTTGTCTGTTCTTGGAGACGGTCTTTAACTTCTGAACAAGGTTGTACTTGTCGGTGGCTCCACGCGTATCCCCAAGGTTCAGCAGCTCCTCAGGGAGTTCTTTGGTGGCAAGGAGCCGTCTAAGGGTATCAACCCCGATGAGGCAGTTGCCTATGGTGCCGCCGTCCAGGGTGGTATCCTCTCTGGGGAAGAAGGCACCGAGGATATTGTCCTTGTCGATGTTGCCGCTCTTACCCTTGGTATTGAGACTACCGGCGGTGTCTTCACTAAGCTGATCCCCCGTAACACTGTTATCCCCACTCGCAAGTCTCAAATGTGCGTGGTTCTCTCTTCCTTGTGGTGTTGTTAGTAACACCACATTCAGCTTCTCGACTGCTGCGGATAATCAGCCAACCGTTTTGATCCAAGTTTATGAGGGTGAACGCTCCTTAACCAAGGATAACAACCTCTTAGGAAAGTTCGAGTTGTCTGGCATCCCTCCGGCACCGCGTGGCGTTCCTCAAATCGAAGTTACTTTCGAAGTTGACACGAACGGTATCATGAAGATCTCGGCTGCTGACAAGGGAACGTGAGTCGGCGGATCTATCCTCATTAAAGCCTGACACTTAACCGTCATGTGTAGTGGCAAGTCGGAGTCTATTACCATCACCAACGAGAAGGGCCGTCTTTCGAAAGAGGATATCGATCGTATGATTCGGGAGGCTGAGGATTTCGCGGCTGAGGATGAGGTCGCGCGCAAGCGCATCGAGGCGCTCAATGCACTCTCCTCGTTCGTCTACGGTCTCAAGACACAGATCGGTGACCAAGAAGGCCTCGGCGGTAAGATCGATGACGATGACCGCAAGACACTACTCGCCCTCGTCAAGGAGACCACAGAGTGGACTGAGACGGAGGGCCAAAATGCCACTACGGAGGAGCTTGAGGAGAAGCTCGCGGAGGTGCAAGCTGTGGTCAACCCTATCACCAGCAAGCTTTATGAGAGCGGAAGTGGATTCTCTGGCCCAGATGGATATGGACCTGGCGCTGGCGAGGATGATGAGCAGGAACCTTTCCGTACCCATGATGAGCTCTAATAATACACCGACGTTGATATGTATAGTCACAAGTAATGCCACCCACGATATCTATTAGATGTGCACCAAATCGTTCTGAATCGCTCTAAAACCCTTCATATCCTCCGTTCCACTGTCCCGTACCGCCTTGTTGTCCCAGCCCCATTGCCCCTTGCTGGCCCATGCCACCCATCATTCCACCCATGCCCATGTTGCCCATAGCCATATTTCCCATATTCCCCATGCCCATGTTGGTCATCCCGCCCATGTTGGCCACACCATCACCGACCATACCGTCGTCGCCCATGCCCCCACCTTCCCACATACCACCCGAGCCATCCATGTACTGAAACTGCCCGCCCTCCGAGCCAGGGCCGCCTATCCAGCCCATGCCTGGCTGCATCTGCATGCCAGCACCGTCGAAGCCCGCACCTCCAAACCCGGGCCCGACCATGCCCATCATCCCAGCAGCGCCGGGCATCCCCATTGGCATCCCCATGTGCGGCCAGCCCATACCAACGCCCATCCCGAGTGGGTTCATGCCCATGCCCATGCCCATGTCCATCATGTTGTTCGGCCCCCGCCCAAGAGGCGCCTTCATCACCCCGCGCGCAGACATGGGACCGCCCGCGCCCCCACCGCCGCCGGGCACCATCACCGCGCCGCCAGACTGGACGTTCCCTGGGCCACCACCACGCACGGGCGATTTGGGCCGCAGCGCGTCGACCTCTGGTCAACGACGTGCGTTCGTCAGCGCAGGTTTCTTTGAGGGGGTATACTGGATTGGAACGTACCGGGCGTCATGGGCACGACGGCGCGGCCGCTCTGCAGCCACACGCGCATAGCGGCCTCCCACTTGTCCTGGTCCCAGCGCTCGACGCGGTCAACGCCGAGCTCCTGCCCGAGGACGTTCACGCCGCCGTCGAGTTGCTCGGGGGAGAGACGCGCATCGGTGGCGCACGCCTGCACGGCGGGCACATGCGCCTCCTCGCCGTCGGCGAGCACGCTGACCCACCCGCGCCGCAGGGAGCGCGCGCGCGCGAAGAGCTCGAGGCGCCGCAAGCCGAGACAGAAGTTCTCGATGAGCGTGTACATCTCGGGCGGCTTGCGCATCGGATCGGTCGGGTCGCCCTCCCAGAGTATCACGTCCGTGTCTGCGGTAGGTTTAGTGGCGTGCGTTGTGGCACGGGGAGAGAAGGGGGGAAACGCGTACCGACGTTGCAGTGGACGAACCACGAGTCTGTCGAGCGACGCACGGTTCCGCGAATACCGATGAGACAGTGTTGTTTGGTGCGCGTTAGCAGGGAAGTCGTCGGCGGGTCTGTCTGAGTAAATAAAAGCGAATGCGTTGTCAATCGGCGAGTTCGCGGGAGGAGGATGGTGCCACATACACCGGGCCCTCGATTGCTCTCCAGATTCGTCTTCACCCAGCACACGTCCTCACAACGGCGGTAGCCCCACTTGGCGAGGACTTCGCGCCCGCGCTCGAGCCCGTCTCCGGCGCCGCTGCCTACCCAAAGAAAGACAAAGGACGGATCCGCCGCGAGCGTCGCGAGAGGGAGGTCTTGGAGAGTGTTCCAAGAAAATGAGGAAGATAAGGGTGGGTCGAGGACAATGACGTCGAACTTGGACGACTGAAGCGAGGCGAGCTCGGAGAACGGGAGATACATCGGTGGTAGCGCATACTCTGTCACGGAGGCCTTTTTGAGGGCCAGTAATCGCTGCTGTTTAGGGTATCTGGTGAGAACGAAAGTACACGAGATGTATCAGATCAGTACACGCGGTTCAGTGCGCATATACAAAGGAGTTACGAACTCTTCAAAACGTCTCTCCGGTTCCGCTCCAAGCACCCAGTTCTGCGGCCATTCACCACCGTCAACATACCGCTGTGAGTAGTCGTTCCGGATGGTCTCCTCCTCCGGGACGTAATTCTCGTAGTGGGCAGCGCGAGCGCGCTTAGGGGGAGGCAAATCGGCTCTTGGTGGTTTCCGCCGAGGAACCAAGAGGGGTGAAGAGGGCGGGGAAGGGGGCGGGGAAGGTTTGGGAGAAGGAATGAGGGGGAGCCTGAGTATGGACTGTGGAGGGGAAGAAAGGATGCGCAGCTTTCGCCTGTGGGACTTTTGCAAGTCTCTCACCCGTGCGATTAATGCGAGATGTTGAGCCAATAAGTCATTGGCAGAGGCCAACACTTCCGTGACGGTGGCCGTGGCCATTGAGCCCAAAGCGTTCAGTATCGCGCTCGGTCCGGTTCAACTGGGACGCTCACTCGATGGCCAAGAGGGGCACAAAAGCTACGCGCAAGTTCGCTGCAAGTGGCCAGCTAACTAAAAAGATCCAAGCGCGGAGAAAACACCAGCAAATCCAGAGAAAGAGTCAGAAAAATAAGGGTGCGAAAAGCAGACGTCGGGAACCCGCTCAGGCCGAGAGCGGAGACAGCGAAAATGAGGAGCCGAAGGACGCTGACCGCGTCAAGGCAAAAGAGAAAAAATCGAGGTACGTTGCGTTCTATGCATACTCTCATTCAGGCGGCGAATTCATATCTCCCGTGCTGGGATGTAGTCTCAAAGGTATGTCGGTAGATGACTTTTTGGGCGCGAGCTTCATGGAGGAGGAGGAGGTGAGTGCCCACTTCGTGTCTACCCACCTCGAACCTGAACATAACGCGTACTGAAGGCCGGAGAGCCGGACATCGGTGCTTCGGAGTCAGAGGACGACGGCGAAGGCGAAGGCGAAGATGGCGACGATACAGACGACGGTGATGATGCATCTTTCGCGTCCGTGGACGAACTCGAAGGTGCCTCACTCTGTCGAATTTCTGGCCTTACTTTCACTTAACAGTCGAACTACTACAGAGGAAGGAGCCACACACATGCTAGAGCTGTCTAAACTCGCTGAGAATGATCCCGAGTTTTACAAGTATCTCCAAGAACACGATCGCGAACTTCTTGACTTCAACATGGATGATGACGACAACGACGTTAGTGATAACGCCGACGACGTCGCGGGACCCGAAGGTGAACAGCTCCCTATCTTGACCGAGAAAATACTGCGATCTTGGCAAAAATCTCTTCTCGATGTACGTATTACGTCCTCTAGACAAGTCTTCGACTTATCGTGCTTTATAGACACGGTCCCTACGGGCATTGCGCAAGCTTCTCATCGCGTTCCGCTCTGCTGCACTTATGAATGAAGAAGATAAGGTCCTTGCATGGTCCATCGACAGTCCCGCAGGTGCGTGTCCTGCTGACCGTTTTTCAACGCCTACGACTGAACTCACGAAATGCCAGTGTACGACAAACTCGTGAGAACGGCCTTACGATACACCCCTGTCGTTCTAGAATACCACGTCCCGTACAAATCGCTTCCAAGTGGTCGATAGTGCGTCTACATTGGGCACGCTCATGCTTTCTGATAACTTACGCATCAGCAAAGCAAAGCCCCTACACAAACGCGGAAACTAAAAACGTTGCAGAAGCTCATAATTTCGTTTTTCCACAATATCATCCACATCGTCTCCCAGCTCTCTGACCCCGAATTGCTGAAGACGGCGGTCACAGAGAGCACGAAGATGATCCCGTATGTAACAAGCAGTCGCAAGACTATCAAGCAATATCTTAAAGTTAGTCAGCCTATTGTATCTGTTCACTCTGGTCCCACTTATCTGTACGTCAGGCATGCTTGGGTTTATGGTCCACCGCAGACGACAGCGTGAGAATAGCTTCAATCCTCGCCATCCGCAGACTCGCTTGTGCAACCGACGAGTCCATTCTGGACCTTGTGCTAAAAGTCAGTGTTCAAACAAGGGGTCCAAGCGATACCTGACCCTCGTTGTTTTCTTAGAACACCTACCAGACATTAGTGAAATCTTCGAAGAATACCAGTGCCCATTCCTTGCCGTCCATCACTTTCATGAAGAACTCCGCTTCAGAAATTTTCTGTCTTGATCATCAGGCCGCGTACCAGCACGCGTTCAGGTATATCCGACAGTTGGCCATTCATCTTCGTAATAGTATGAAATTGAAAACGAAGGCAATTCGAATGCTCATCATCTGTGCACACACAATCTTTCTCATTATCTCGATTTTTTTTAGGACTCGTACAAGCAAGTTTATAACTGGCAATACGTTCATGCTATCGACTTTTGGTCACTGCTCCTCGCGCGGGCGTGCGAAACCCAAGGGTCTTCTGACAGTGCGAAAAACAGCGACCTGCAACCTCTCATTTACCCACTTGTACAGGTGGCTACGGGAGCTATCAAGTATACCACAGTCGTCACCCCCAGACCCATGTACTTACGTGCGCATCCCCCATAGGCTGCTCCCACACCCCCGATCTTATCCCCTTCACTTGCATCTTGTCCGGTCATTAATTCACCTCGCGAAACACAGCCACACATATATTCCTCTCGCGCCTCACCTTCTGCCGATATTGACCGCAACCTTGGCTTCCAAGTCTAAGGCATCGACCTTACGGCCTCTGGACTTCGAGACTGCTCTCCGTGCTCCACAACAGTACTTGCACACGCACGTGTATGCAGAAAACCTTGCGCAGGAAGCTGCCTTCCTGACCGCGGAGTGGCTTTCTGTGCGCGTCGTCCATGGAAGCATTGCCTTCCCGGAACTTGTCGTTCCTATCGTCGCTTCCCTCCGCCGTTCGCTGAAAGCCGGGCACGGCGGCCCCAAAGTGAGCGCCACCACAAAAGCACTTGTGGAACGCATCGAGGAAAGTGCTCGTTGGGTATCCGAGCGCCGCGCTGGGGTCGCTTTCGCGCCTGGACAGACTGCTACTGTCGACCTTTGGGAGGCGGACTTGCAACTCGATGACGCGCCACTTGTAAAGTACGTCCGCGTGCTGCGTAAGACCCGTGAAAGACAGCGTAAGCTTGTCGAAAAGGCACGTGCATCTTTCCTCACGCTGCCTTTTTGTTGCGACTGACTTGTCCTACCTCAGGCACGCAAGGGCGAAGACGAGGTTCTTGAGGAGTAAGTACCCTGCGTCTCTTGGGACCAAAGTAGGTGTACTGCGCCGTGGGAGCCAAGAAGCTTCCCGCGGCTCTTGCCCCTGGCCTCAGGTGCGGAGATTGGAGAGTGGTCTACTAACGTGATACTACTCAACCTCATGTATCCTCATGAAACGACTTCTTTGATACGTCTGGACATGCGGTTGTAGACCTCGGGTAGGCAGACCCTGTGTCTCTGACAGAATTTCTTGGCGCTTGAAGGTCCTGCTGTGGACCGACCGTGCGTTTCCGTGCTTATCGGTCAAACACCATAAAGGCACATGCCACGACCCAACTACGCCCGTAGAGGTGTGTATAACATAGGTTTTTTACTCCGAAAGTCACTCCGAAAGTTATGCATACGGTAGACGGAGGCGCCGTGCTGCTTCATCTGCCTATCATACGCGCTATGTGCGTCTAGTTCCCCCAGATCTTTTATGTGCTGTGATGTGGGCATCGGCGAGCGCTTCGGCCCCACCACCGCCACGCGCCCGCTCGTTGTCTCAATCACCTCTACTATGGGCCGAAAAGTTCGTAACGATATCTAGGCGCAAAGCCGGGAACAGCTCAGCGACCTCTTACTTCAGCTGAGTTTCGTAGGTTGGGGGTTTGTCGACTCAGCCTTTGGCTATTCGTAATGCCGGTCCTCTCCGAAACGTCTTGGTCCAGGCCTCAACTTGCGGATTATTTTTGCCGTGTGTGTTCTGCGGGGGGCACGCTGCTTGCACGTGTGGCAGGCAGAGCCATCATCGGCTGGAGCGGTTTGCGTGTAGAACGAAGTCTCGGAAGCAGCGGGCACGCCAATGACCGCCAGCAGGACAAAGTCAGCGGTCTCGCACCATGCCTTATCGGCCGTTCTATTCTATCGTTACTGCTGTGAACCCGAGAAGCCTTTAGGGCCACGTAAGCCCCTCTCAGTCGGACCACTTTCTGGGTGTCATCGTGCGTGCGTCTAAGTGGCGCGGAAGCAAAGTGTAGCGGCGACCGCGGATACCTTCTCTGCTCCTCCGCCCCCGTCGTCGATAGGTTTGAGTTTGGCGTCAGTGGGTGACAGGTTCCCTTGGGCTGTCTCGGTGCGATCTACCGTAACGCTACACCTCGCAACCAACTCCGTTCTCGTCTTGCTTGGATCCAGGAAACGGCGTGGCGCAAGGCGATCAAAGTTAATTCGAGCGAGCGCCCAAGCCGAAAAAAAATTGGATAGACACCTCCTGAATACAGTAAGTTAGACCCTTCGGGGTCGTTGATGTTGGTTCGAAACACTAAATCCAATGTCAATGTGAGCTGCACATCTCCAGGCACAAGGACGGAGCATCGAAGCCTCGCCCTTCAAGTTGCCTCTTTACCGCCGACAAACTGACGACTACATACATCACGACAGCATCACAAAAGCAGGAAAAGGAAAATTCCGCGTCCACAGCCGCGGCGCACGCACACACGCATCCGCGAGGATCCCCTTTTTTTTTCTATGAATAATATACCGACTTACACACATCAAATCACACGCAAGAACTTCGGCAGGCCAGACCGCAGGGAGGTGTCGTACGACAAACGCGTGGACGCTGGCCGCAGCTTCTCCAAGAGTTTATTGCACATCTTTTGCGCTCTGTCGGAAAATTCCGTAGCGCCTTATAATTGATCTGTTTTATATACCCATTTTAAAGGTCTTATAATCAGATTTAGAATTATAAGATATTACAAGAAAAGTTACATAACCAAAATATAACCATAATGAAATATAAAGGTGCAATAAACCTCTTACAAGCAAAATTAAAAAGCCGCTTATAGTAAAAGCACACTTGCTTATAATGATTATAAGTTATCGGCAACGTTACACTACATTAAATACTTATAAGCCATTATAACCCCTCTCCCGAATTTTGGGACATCAGCTCATTTGGTTGTCGTATTTTCCAAAGTTTCCCCGTCATCGCACTTCCGTGCGTTGCAACGGGCGCTTCGTCCGAACCCCCGTTTCGAAGAAAGGTAGGTGCCACAAGTCCCTATCTAACGTTTACGGGAAGCAGCTTACTACTCCTCGATCAGATATTTTTGGCAACCGGATGCAGTACAAACACACCCTAAATAATTCCCTCTCTGAGCATCGGGCGCCACGTCTGTCACTGTGGACCTGGTACACAAAGCGGCCCAGGATATGTATTGTATGTGTGAAGAATTTCTAATGGCTAGGTACTTCTAAGTGAAAGATACGTCACAGTGATGATGGGCTTTGTGATGCATGTTATGCGCTGCTCAAATCCGCAACATGCGGCGCTTGCGGTCCAGTCCATGGGGATGGAAGCACACCACCATATAGACATACTTAGACATACGACATACGCTCTGTCCTGTTCAAGTCGACTGGTGATTATTTGGACACGACAAGCCCAGCAGCCTATGGGACTGCCAAATTGGAAAAGGCCGTTTTTATGAAACTCTCGGCACAAGAATACCACCGACCGCAACAATCATCCAGAATCCATGCTCCCTGCAATCAACACTTCTTGTGTGGTTGTACGTACGTCTCCTAACGGCACCCGTATCCGCCAACAGGTTGCGGTGCCACAGAAACTAGCCATTTGTAAAAGTCAATCGGCTTTACACAAGGGGCCACATCCTTGGGACGTAGTCTATGGCTTCGTTGTGATAGCTGTCTTGCTACTACCATACACCGAAAAAGATTTTCCACCAAGGTCGCCCAATTCCTTTAAGAGTCTTCTCATAACCCTCCTGTAGCCGGACGTAGTGTAGCGGCATTGATGCGGGTCGCAACACTGTTTGCGGAATTGGGACCTAGAGATTTCCAGAAGGTTTTTTTACAGCGGCGAAATCATCAAAGACCACTAACTCGACGTGAGACTTGGTTCTTTTGGAGCGCGTTCGTTGCAGCCACGGCGTTTGCAGTCAGCGCAGGATGGTCCGCCAGGGCGGAAAGGAATGTTTTCAACTGGAGGTTCGGACGGAGCGGGTCTGCTGGCCAGTCTGCGGCGATATGCCGAAGCCGCTGCTGTGCATGCCTGAGATGGTTTGTCGACATTGTTGTCGTCGTATCGAAACTGGCCGCGGGCCGGGCAGTGCACGACTCATCGTCCGCGTCCACGTGGTCAAGCGCCTCTCGACGGATTGGCTTGGGCTTCCGAGTTTGTCTGTCAACTTGTCGCTTCAGCCAGGCAAGATGGGTACAGTAGAACATGGAAACCTGCCTCAGTACCGCAGCTCCGACCGGAAAAACTCGTTAATGCAATGTACGGGGGAGTTTCGCTTCCGATTCCTACTCTCACGTATGGCATAGTTATTCCAGGCGACTTCGATGCAACTCCACCAGCATGCGTCACGGTAGCGGCGCGGCGAACATCGTAACGCACCGCGGCTTCATGTCCTCCTGGGATGTATGATTGCGCACTTGTGATCCGACATGTTAGGACGCTGTGTCCGGGGTGTTCTCCTCGTTTTTGATATGCGTAAACGCATGTTGGCGGCATCGTCTCATCTACAGTATCTCTCTCATCTCTCCAGCCTTCCGTGATTAATTGTCAGCTCCGCTCGTCATTCGAGTTGGCCCTCCCCCAGAAGCATGAGCACGAATTGGTGGTTCTCCTTTACATCATATTTATGTTTCGGTAAGTTAGGGTGATCGATGATAGCGGGTCGCTGTTTCTATCCTGATATCCGTGCTCAGTGTTCAGGAAAGTGTCCTATCGATGCCATTTTGACCGCTTCTACGTTCCATCCAGCTTCTTCGTCGAGATTCCGTCATTTGCTAACTACCCAAGGTGGTTGACAGCACCGGGAATGGATGGCGGTCGTATCGGGCATATCCACGAACATCTCTTTCCTCGCTCAGTCGGTCCTACATCACGTCTACTTCTGAAAATGAGGTCTTCGTCCCAGTCAGTCACAGATCATGTGGCGCTCTCCTTTGCTTCGGGTTGCATGATGCCGCCTTACTTTTTCATCGTCTCGCTTTACTCTGAAACTCCGCTGCGTATCTCGCTTCTCTATCTTGGCGTGACTATTCCAACCAATCGTCGGGTTCGTCGTATCTTCCATAGTCTGCTTCAAGTTTTTCTGCTTATTCATGGAACAAGGTCGTGTTGTCCATGCGGCTGAGCTAGTTACCTCACGGGGCCGAGTTGAACCCCGAATGTGCCACTCTTCGTGATTTCGTGATTATGACGCAACCGTAAACAGTCAGCCGCCTACTTGTTTTGCCCTGCTCCACTGTCCCATCGCCGCGGCAGCGTCTCATGCCGGGGTTTCTGTCAAACTATTTGTAGTCGATAAGACCGTCGCCGGCCTCAGCGCCTATGGTCGGATATAGCACCACCTGACCGAACGCCGTGGAAGCTCGACTGGCCTGTCCTGTCCTTCTCTTTTCAGCTAGATCAAATATATGATACAGTCAATGATGGCCAGGTTGCCAAAGATGGGTGTATCATCGAGCAATAATCGCTCATATACTGTATTACCTAGTCAGCTGCTGAATAGCAATCGTAATCTTCCCCATTGGCTATTGCTCGGGTGTATTTGCTTGTTTCAGATGCTCGCGCGACGCCTCTCCAAACGGTGCACGTAGTCATTACGCGCATTCTGTGGGCTTGCAGCTAGATGGGATCCTGAACTTCAATCAGGTGAAAGGAGGAGTCGCGCGCGGTGTTGTCATGTACATATACTATTAGTGATCGTCCAAGTCGACTTATCCTTATCGTACAAGTAGGTGACGAAACAGAGACTGGCGGCACCTGACTCGGTGGCGGCAGCGCTGCGGGAATTACAAATGTTCACTCGCACGAACGCGGCGGGACGGGGACAGTGAGGCCGTGCGGCTGTGCACTTGCACCGCGACGGCCGAAACGACAACTTCTTGTTCGTGCTTCCACTCCGCCAGAGTCCTCGTGAAGCGTCGCGCATAATGTCGTGCTGTGGTTCAGCCCGGACTGACGAGGGGAACAGCAGGAGCGCGCCCACAGGTGGCACGCTCCAACCGTTCCCCATTTCTCACCAGCCGACTGCCCACCCGGCGATTAACCCCTTCCTCGAAAAATCGTCCTTTCAACCCCCCAGCATATCCTCTCCTCCACCGGTACACGCGCTCTCGCAGTTTGGTGGAACTCACTCCCCGCCCCCTCCGTCGTCCACGACGCATGGCTCCCTCGCGCCTTCCCCCCCTCCCCAAAGCCCTCAAATGAATGGGTTCCACGGTAGCTCGTTGGCCGACCTGTCTGGTTTGAATCCGTTGCGACGACCTAGCCCTTCTTACCCCGCTGCTGGGAATCCAAACCTACTCTCTACGTATCGACCTTCTGTTGCCATTCCTGCGCCGTCAGTGCCCACCACAGACGAAGGAAAGATGTCGGTTTCTATCGATTTTGGTAAGCTTCGTACTGCTAGTGCATACTACGTTGAGCTTTGGATTAACGGTTATGGTCAAGGGACTACTTTCTCTGGGGTGGTGAGTATATCTCTCCTCTAGCGTGACTCATGGAGCGTCGAACCATCATGCGTGTCACAGGCGTACGGCTCATCGCGCATTGCTGCTGGGAAAGTACAACAAATTCTACATTGGCCAGGGGCAATGGAGACTTTTAGGAAAGTTCCGACTTGTCTGCTGTACGATGAGCGTGGACAAGTCCTCGCGTGGGGCCTGGAGGCGAAAAACGCCAACCCAGTGCCCGGATCAATCAAGTGTGAATGGTACGACATCGTAACGGCAACTATTCCAGTTTCAAAAGTCACACCCCCAACAGGTTCAAACTATTCCTCGAGCCTCATGCACTTCAAGATCAGAACACGGTCGACCCACGATTACCTCCTTTACCAGTAAGGAAACCAGCGTCGACGATCGTATGAGCTAACGCCCCCTTCCCCAGCCTGGAAAGAAGCCCATCCATCTCATCGTGGACTTTCTGTATTGCATGTGGGAATACGCAAAGGAACAGATAACCCGTGAGATCGGCGCGGTCGCGGACCTTGGTGAGAGATAATACCCCCAGTTTCCTTCTGCGCGTACTTCCCTCTGAGGTCTAATTGTAGATTCGGCTGATGTTTGGCTGACGGTTCCTGCTGCTTGGGACGCAAGGGGGTGTGAATTGATGCGCGAGGCAGCGATTACCGCTGGCCTCGTCCAGTCAGTGGGGGCACGAGACCGCGACTGGCGAGATCGCCTCCACATCATCACGTACGCTTCTTTCTACCCGCGCCTCTACTCCATTCAATATCAATGGGGTTCTTGTCATTTAGCGAACCCGAGGCGGCGGCCGTGCATTGTGCGCACCTGACCGACCTTCACAAACTGAAGCCAAGTCAGATATTCATGATTTGTGACGCCGGAGGTGGCACGGTCGTATGTATTTCACAACCATTTTTGGACCCGCCCGCCTGATGCTGCTGCGGTTGCTTCCACAGGACCTGGCCGTGTATCAAATTCTGGGTCAGCTGGCCACTCTCGAGATAGCGGAGATGTGCGCCCGTTCAGGGGCCAACTGTGGCTCCCTATTCCTGGATTTGCGCTTTCGCGAGCTTGTGCGGACATTGCTCGCCGACCATCCTGCTCATCTCGATGCCGCGAGCTTGGCCTATTTCATGCATTCTTTCAGCGAAACAGAGAAGATTACGTACAGGGGTGAGGTTGATGACGGTACGAAGAACACTCTTTCCCTTACCCTCGTGCTCTTGCTAATTAGTGAACCTTGACAGGTTCTATGTTCAACTTTACGTGCTTCAATGTGGAAGACCCGCATGACCCCCAAGTCGGCTTGTTCAATGGCGAACTTTCCATTCCTGGCAACCTCCTGCGCCGGGAAGTATTCGATCCTGTTGTAAACCAGGTGCTGTAACTTCCACGTTTTTTTTTTGTAGTTTAGCCTGTGCTACGAGTGCCATTACGTGTAACGCTAACGTTTGTTGTTGTGCAGGCACTAGAACTCATAGAAGAACAAATGAAGAAGGTCAATCAACGCATTGATGCCCTCCTTCTCGTGGGAGGCTTCTCCGGGAGCACGTACTTATTCAAGCGAGTCCAAGTCAGTAGCTTCCATGCACGTTTCGTACCTGCTCGGAGAATATATCTTTCTGAATTGTCAATTTTTTTTTTGCTCCCAGGAACGGTTCGGCGGACGAGTAAAGGTCATCGCGCGTCCCTCGGATGCCGATACGGCTACGGGGCGTGGTGCGGCACAATATGGCCTGGCGCGTCGTCCTCTCGTGTCTTCGGTAGTTGCGCCTCGGTCCTACATGATGAAGGTACGCCACTTGACACGCCTACGTATCCAACCAAGCCCCGTGCCGTATTATTCAGGTTAAATTACCTGCGGAACCGGAAGACTTCATGAAGCGTCCCGCCTATGTCTCTCAGAATAACGCTGGAGTTTCCATTTGCGAGAACAGGTGACGATTTCTTCGTGCGTCCGATTCTCCTGTAAGAGAACTGACATTACGTTGTAGGCTGCAGTATTTGGTGGCGAAAGGCGCCATTCTGCGCAAAGGGTTCGTGGGGTCGTTTTTCGGGCCGATTCATTTGGGCTGATTTCATCGCCTAGCCAAAAGATCAAGACCAAGTTCTGGTGAGTGTGAACACGTCATGTACACGCGGAGAACACTAGGAATGACCGTCTCGGAAGTAAATACTCGCAAACCCCACACGGTAAGCGACCAAAGCGTTTTCAGTCTGTTTTTTTTTTTAGCTCACGTTAATCCGTACAGACCGCGTATTTGTTGCGACGATGTATACATCGGATGCTGACAAGATCATGCGATACACGGATGAAGTGCGTACATCCGAGTCTAGAGCGTAGAAGGATGATCGCATATCTGACGATAACTTCTCCAGGGCGAGACACTTGAACTATGTAAGTGGACCGTAGACATCGGTTCACTGCCATCATTCCAAGAAAACGCCAGCATGCCCACTCAGAACGGATTTTATACGGGTACGTGGAAATATATTCTCAGTGACGGGTGGAATGGACTCTGCTGCGCAGATTTTGAACTCGGACTCGAACTGGACGGAGCGGAGGTGCGCGGGATTTTGCTATACGAGGAGCGTGAATGGGGCCGGGTGGTATTTGATATGTTGTCTTGATGACCGCTTTTTCTCGGTTGGGTTTAATTGGTTGCTTTGTCCAATTATCGGTAGCGACGCATTATTATCGTCATTGTCATCATCATCATCATCATCGTCCCTCATCTGGTCTCAGGCCCAAGCGAGCGATCAAACTATCAAGATTGCGTGCTCGGGATCTGCCGGCTGACCCTGAAGCGGATATGGAGGCGGAGCAGGGAGAAGTAGTGGAAAAACGCGTGTCCCTTTCCCTCCGACAGCGTTCCGTGGTCCGTGGTCCTAAGTATCTTACATGACACGAATGATACAGGGGCAATTAAGGCTAGGGCTGTGCCAAGTCCATGTCATACAGCAGCCAAGTGAGGTGCCGTGTGGCGCCGCCATGGATAGTTAACTTAATGTTGATGATGCACTGGAGCAATTTTTTTTTTCTCAGGTCCCGCGGATCGGTCTGTGTGCGTCTGTGTGTGGTTTTCGCACTCCGGAATCTGGTGGACCTTGGAGACACTCAAGGCGGGCGATCGCGAGTGTCTTATCGGATTGGTTCGCACAGGGGTCAAGTCACAGGCGAAAGGCGCGGGCGGCTGCGGACGGCGCGTGGTGCCAATGGCAATGTGCCATAGTGTGCCAGTGCCCAAGTCCACCAGCTAACCGACTAACTGGCACCTTTGGTGGACCGCACGTGAACTTGGAACCGGAACCTATAATGCGAGGCACACACAAGCAAGTTGATCTGCCAGCCAAAGTGACCGGCGAAAGGAAGGGGCGGACAGGTGATTCGGGTTAGCAACAGATGAGCGACGGTAAGCACGGTATGGAGTGGCAGGCGACCACGAACCGGTAAAACGGACTCGGAGGGAAGCGTGGCCGCAGATGCCCGGGGGGGAGCGAGATTTGGCTACCCGATTGCGACTATTGACCAAGTGGACGCCGTGCAACTGGAGACATGGAACACGCTCGCTTTCTTGGCTCAAAACTGCAGATTGCCGCAATTGATCGGGGGCCACATCCGACTAGTGATGCACGAGTTAACGCCCCTACTCACCTCACCCAGGAAAAAAAAAATAAAACAGCAATATCAAAATTCTATAAAGTCCACTGCCTTTGCGCTCCAATGCTCTGCAATATCTTCACCTTTTCCCCATGTCGGCTCTCTCGCTCCCTCCATCCGACATTCCTCTCGACGAGCTTTATAGCCTTTTGAATCCGGTCACCGTCGACCGATCGTCATCCGCTGCCGTCTTCCAGAACTGGGGTCGCACCTTTAAGTGCACTCCATCATCCGTCTTTCGTCCCGAGAGTGAGCATCACTTGGAGCTCATCCTCGAGCTGGCGCGCCGCGAGGGGCAGACCGTACGTGCGGTCGGCGTCGGTCACTCGCCGAGTGACCTTGCGTGTACGTCGGGCTACATGGTTCAGATGAGTCAACTTGACAAGATTATCGAGGTAAGTCGCGTCACCGAACCGGCTTATCTTATTTGAGCATATTTATCGCCCCGATGCGGCCGGTGACTCCTTTCTCCTCCCTCCGAAGTCCCGCGACGTCTGTTCGCACGCCGGGTACTGCCTGCGCCTGCTTGCCTTCCTAGCTCCGTTTTTTTTTTTGGATTCTTCTTTGTCTCGTCTCCAGGCACCGATATATATATTTATACATATTTCTTAATCTGACGTGCTTCCTTCTTCAATCACAAAGGTCAATTCTGAGAAACGATATGTTCACGCCCAAGGCGGTGTCACCCTGCAAACACTCCACGCCGCTCTGGCGGCCCGCGGCCTCGCCATGATCAATCTCGGCTCGATATCTGAGCAGACCCTCGCCGGCATGCTGACAACAGCCACGCACGGAACCGGCGTCGAGCATAAAGTTCTCTCGACACACGTGCAAGCCGTGCGCCTACTGTTGGCTGATGGCACCAAGGTCATCTGCTCCCGGGACCGCTATCCGGATCTTTTCCTCGCCACACTATGCGGTTTGGGGAGTACCGGCATCATTCTCGACGTCCGCATGGAGGCCACCCCAGCATTTCGTCTGCGCGAGGTCCAAGAAACGTTCAAGTTCGATGACGTCATCAACAAGCTCGACACCGTCGCGCGCTCTGCCGAGTTTGTCCGCCTCTGGTGGTGGCCACAGGTGGGAGACGTCCGTGTGAGCACCATGGACAAGACCCAAGAGGTGCGTGGGGAAAAAACGCTCCGTTCCGATCCGGAATCGGTTTTCTGACATTGTGTTTCTTTTGCCAGTCCAGGCGCCCGCTGCAGAGCTGGCTCTGGCACTCACTAATGGGGTATCACGTTATCCAGTTCCTCCTCTTCCTCGGTCTCTTTATTCCTCGCCTCAACATCTGTATCGGGTGGTTTTCGTCCTGGCTCGTCAGAGATAAGACCATATCCGTTGATGATAGTTTGAACGTGTTCAACATTGACTGCAAGGTCCTCCCGCTATCTTTTATTTCTCCGATCCCTGCTGTACGCTGACGCCCGCGCCGCAGTACCGACAGTACACCATCGAATGGGCAGTGCCATATTCACAAGCCCAATCTTGCTTACGTGAATTGCGCGATTGGCTAGAGACGGAATTCAGGGATCCTCGCGGCCTGCGACCCCACTGCGGCCTCGAAATACGCTTCTCCGATGCCGACGATATCTGGCTCAGTCCCAGCTACGGCCAGCGGACTTGCTGGATTGGAATCGTACAGTTCAAGTGCGTTCTCTATTTTTGTGTGGCATAGGGATGAGGCGTACTCACCTGCTATTTCTGTGTCAACAAAGACCTTACGGCCTCCCCGTTCCATATCGTGTTCTTTTCGAGCGCTTCGAGGGGATCGTGACTCGTTACGGGGGGCGCCCGCACTGGGCAAAGACGCACGGCATGCGACCAGACGCGCTATCCGCGCTGTACCCGCGCTTCGCAGCGTTCCAGGGACTGCTGAGGGCCATCGATCCGGAGGGCGTCTTCCGCAATGAGTATGTGTCACGCCACGTTTTTGGGGCAACGGACGCGCGCTTCGGCGAGCGCGTCTTTAAGACCAGGCAAACATAGCAATAGCAAATAAGTTAGGAACCCCACCCCGGTTCTCGCCCTTCTTTCGCCCCTTTCGCCCCTGGCCTCGCTTATGCGGGTACCACAATACAGATGGGGATAACGTATAGAACCACCCCTCCTCTTCCCCACATCCGATTTCGCATTTCGCGTTTCACGCTTCACTCCCAGACGACCCCTTTTATGGAGGGGAAGATCAGTATCAACCCCCTAATTTATCTAACGCTCGTAATCAACACCACCATCTAATTCCTGCATCCACAACATTGTAGTAAACGCTTTTCGAATAGCACCGCATGGAATACTATTGCTGTAAACCCCCGCAACGACGCCCATGACGGTCCGTATTGTACAAACATTGACTCGACGCTCGTCGTAATTCGTACGCCACTTTTGTCAGCTGCTTCGAAACCAACCAGGACAGGAGGCGTGGTGCCGGTTATATAGAATATCTAGGCGGGTGTGTGCAAAACGTCGGAAGCGCCAGTTTGGAGCGCTCTGAGCGTGGACAACGAACGGTTTGTCAGTCATCCGCCGGGATCAAACCTTACTTCTACTTCGACCCAGCTCTTCCTTCTCTCTGGGTTTGGTTTTGGACAAACGAACGAGAAATACAAATAGGAGCTGGCCTGGACTGGTTTGTGTGTAACATGTGACCATGAACACAGGGAAAGAAGGTCGGTTATACAATTATCATCAAGTTCTCAAAACAGAATACGCAGAGTACGGGAGAACTAGTAAGCATGGGGTTAATGTGGGCAATGGTAGTGCATCTGTAAAACAGTAGTGTTTACTAAATGGTTAGGACCATTTAGTAAACACTTTAAACACTTCTAAACACATATTTTACAGATGCGTGAGGATATGCAAGCCCAAAAAAGCAAAGAGATCCAAAGCAAAGACCCTCCAGGAAATGTTGTGCGTGCATGCATGCGTGTATGTGTGCTTTACAGTCCCAGTTGCTGTTTAATGGACTCTCGGACAATCCGCTCGTATTCCTGCAAAAACCGATCTGTCAGAAAGATGTGGAGAGGGCGGCTCGGAAGCACGGACCGCATAGTTGTCCCGATAGAGCTTGCAACAGTCAATGTTCGCGCCGCTCTCGAGGTTCGGTTCTGGTTATACAAGTTACCGGTTGAGGCGCGCGGCTAAGCAAGAAGGCTATCGCGTTACAAAACGGGAAGTGAAACACATACCGGCGAGCATCGAAATGACGCTGAGAAGCACCTTCTCGACGCTCTGGACGGGGCTCCACCGTTCCGAGGCTTGCTCGTACATCAGCGGGTCGTCGCCAGGGGTGTGCAGGATGGAAATGCAGACGTTGCCATCTGGGTAGACTGGAAAGAGGGCAGGCGCCAGCGCCGACACCGCCGACGCCGTTAGCACCGTGGCATTTATATTGAGAATGGGTTCCAAAGAGGCTAGACGAGGGACTAGGAGGAAGAAGGAATCCCCTAACGTACTGTTTGGGTGGAATAAAGGAGGCTCAAACTTCATCTTGAACGGGGATAGCGGGTAGTCTGGTGGCTGCAGTGACAAAAGGGCGAAAAGAAAAAGAAAAATTTTTGTGTATGGGCGGCGTGGATGAAGCATGGAAGCGGGCGCACGAATGTCAGTTTGGCTGCGAATACACCGCCTTCCTGACAGGCAGTTTGAAAATTTCAGCAAAAAATGGAAGGGAATAGATGGAGCGATTACGATCGCGCATGACGACGACGACTTACGAAGGGTGTGTCCTTTGGTCCGCAGATGAGGGCTTCCCAGGCGAAGAAGTCAGATTCGGAGATCGGCCCTACGCACACGCGGGACAAGGAAGGGGGAGAGTCCAAGTTAGCGCACGGGGTGATGAGTAACGATTTCGATGGGGTAGCAAAGTTTGTTGGTAAAGCCGTGCTCACCGGCTGTGAACATGCCATCCGGCGAGCCTGTGCCAGTGCCATGCCAGTGCACGCATAGTAAGGTTTAATGAGAGGGCCACAAGGCGAGCCAAGGCGAGCCAGAGCCGCACTGGACATACCGCCCGAGGTCAGCTGCTTGTACTCGGTCATTAACCGCCTGAGCGCTGTAGAGCTTCCAGAAGCGCGCGAGGACATTGTTCGATCTGGTGTGAATGCTTGTGGGCGTAGAGGAGTGGGATGTGTGTAGATGGGATGTGATACTCGCTTTGATGTGATGATGGTCCGCGACTGAGCACGGAAGCCAGTCCCGGTCCGGCTCGAAAACCGAATGCATTCAGCTTAGCCCCACACTGCCATTCTACTCGTGACACTGCCGTAAGGTAAGGTGCCCCCTCTCAGCGCCGCCGCCGCCGAAGAGACGAGCCAAACATCGCACATTGCGGCGTGTAGGAGACCCACATTTTGGGGTATTCACGATATCACGCACGGAACTAAATGGGCGTAGAGTGATATGTCAAGTTGACTTTCAGATCCAAGGCGTAAATCGTGAGCATCCCCTTTCTCACTGTGAACATAAATTAGATCCAGAGGTGATGAAATTAGAGATACACTCTGCTGTAGGCTCATTAGTGGCTGACTTGAAATCATTATAATTTGCGTGCACTACTGATAATCACCCAAGAAGTAATAACTAAAGTGATTTTGGCCAAAATAGGATTATAATCACCCAATCATCTTCAGGATTTCACTGTGTCTACAGCATCTCTTCGGGGGGAGGGGGGAGGGGCTCACGGCGGTTGACCCGCGTGGTCACAAGCAAGTCCAGAATTGCAAATTTTTTTTTCTTACGCATCTCACGGTAGGATGAAAATTACACATTTGCTTTGCGTGAGACGAGACCTGCCATTTATACTCTCCATAAATGATAGCTGCGACTCGAGATAAGGAGGAACCTTCTGAGATTCCATCAACTAGCGGAGAAGCGGCCGTCTCGTGACCGAACTCGGCTTTGCAAGATCAGAGATTTACGCCGACCCTGGCAGTTGTGAGTAGGTAAAACAAATGGGGCAATGTCCGTTTCAAGCGTCATCAAGGACCAAACGAGGTACAACGTTCATCGCCATAAGCTACAATCGTATGTATACAGGATAGCCGCGATCAGTGAGCGATTTAAAAATGACAAGTTGTTTTTCATACCTCTTGAAAAAGTAATTTTGCCGCGTAAGGGATCGTGAGCTGAGCCACGTTCTTGGAGCTTTTGCAATAGGTACACCAGCCTCGGTACCCGAGAAGGCCGCAAGTCTGGCACGCATTCACTTCAAACTTATCAGAAGAAATCATCAGACGCTCCAGTAGAAGTTGTGTCGCCCCGTAGCCGATAAGACAATCCCGTTCCATCTCGCCCAGGCGTAGACCACCCTCACGGGAGCGGCCTTCCGTGGGTTGCCGTGTGAGCGTTGCGCGGGGGCCCCTGTACACAACACCAGCCAGCGAAAATTCAGTCAATAATTCACGGAGAATATGGCAACAGTGTACCTCGCCCGAGCGTGCATCTTGTCCATCACCATGTGTTCTTGAATGTTTACTCAACAAAGAAGCTTGAATGCCGCGGACTGAAAAAACTCACTGAGTTTCTACACCAATACAGTCAGGTGCTTCGGGTCTTATCAGCCAAAGCCCAACAAACTGAGCTTACTTGGTAGTAAATCGGTCCAAAATACACGTATGCTTCCAGGGGTTCGCCGGTGATACCACTCGTGAGCATGTCCTTTCCAGCGTAGCTAAATCCGTGCTCGATAAGGATACGAGACATATCTTCGACCTGTGACGGGCGTCGCTTAGCAATCAAATGCGCTGTTGGGAATTCGGAATTATTGTGCTGACTTTGGATCCCCCAAAGGCAGTACCGTACTGAAGCTTGCCTGCCAGCACGCCCGCCTGGGAAGAACAAATTTCCCTTCGGAATCTATCGTAAAGTAAAGTCATAGGGACAGACCTTTCCAGCGAGAAGTTCAATCATCTTGCCGACTGTCATCCTTGAGGGGAAACCGTGTGGGTTCATGATCGTGTCTAGCTCGCGTCAAATCACATCATTATACAAACCTGTGAGACGGCGTTTACCAGGCACGATGCCCTGATCGTTGAATGGCATGTCTTCCTGGTTCACGATTAGCCCACAGACCCCTTTCTGACCGTGTCTGGAGGAGAACTTGTCGCCCAGCTCGGGTCTTCGCGTCTGCCGTACCAGAACCTTGATGAGCGTCTGATCGTTGTCGGTGTCGGAGATCATGACTTTGTCGATGTGACCAGCGACGGGCGATTTATACGTCATTGGAGCGTTCTTGTATGGTGCCGACGCGGCAGGCCCTGAGAAGGAGTTATCGTTGGCGTTTGAGGGCGTCTGCTTGTTGACATAGACGTCGCCTGGGTCCACTCGTTCGCCGACCCCGGCAAGGCCATCAAGTTGGATGATGTCATACTTCTTCTGTATCTGGCCGTTCTCGTCTAGCGGTGCATCCGCGAGACGATCATAGCTAAGTGGCAGCAGCGGTCACGAAAATTTCGAAGATCAAGTAAATCAGTACCCACGTCCCGTTGGGGTACTTGCGGATGAGCGTCATGTTCTTTCGGAGGACTTGACACCGTCCATATCCGCGATCTAAACTAGCCTGAGTAGGGAGACGGTAAAGAGACTAGCTGGTGAGTTAGGAATTAATGCACCCTGTTAAGAATCAAAGCATCTTCTATGTCGTAGCCAGAATAGCTCATGACGGCGACTGTGGCATTCTGTCCTGCTGGAAGTTTGTCGTAGCCCACCAACTCGATCGTCTTCGTCTTGACCATGGGCTGTTGTGGATAAACGGACAAGTACAGCAACGTATCGATGCGATTGAATTGGTTGTACCCAATGGCGCCAATAGCCTGTTTCCCCATGGCACACTGGTACGTGTTGCGGGGCGACTGGTTATGGTGCGGGTACGGAATAAGGCCAGCAACTGCGCCGAGTAGAGTAAAAGGTTCGATCTCTAGATGAGTCGTAGTCGGAACAATGTCCGGCTCGTAAAGGGCAATGTAAGAATCATTTTCCTCGTTGACGTCCAGATACTCGACTAGGCCCTTTCGCAAGAAGTCGTCAAACTCAAGCGCACCTTGTTTGAGGAGCTATGAAAACTAGTCAGAGCACCGACTATTCGCTCCAGGTTCACTCGCACCTCGGTATGATGTTCCGTGACTGAAGGCTTACCGCCATCCACGATAATCATGGGGCGGCAGATACGACCGCCATCGCTAGCAATATTTACGGTTCGATGGTGGTGGTTGATGTAGATACTGACAAACTCGCTAACTCGCCCGGCGCGTCGGAGACGACGGAAGTTGTGAACGAAGCGTGTGGGGAAGCGAGTGAGGCCGATGATTGTCCCGTTAACTTGTACCACAAAGGTACCAGGCGCGTACATTTCTGTCCCCGTTGCCTGACAAATGTCTGCGGGATCGATTGTCAGCGTCGAGTAGTTGCTTGAGATAGAAAAGCAACTACCCACCTTCCACGCCAAGCATGAAAGCGATCTTAACAATCGGCTCCTCCTCCACGTCAGTCGTAATGTGTGTCATAAGTGCCAGATTCTTGACCAGTCCACAGGCCTCCCCTTCGGGTGTGTCACTAGGACACAGCATTCCCCATTGACTTGGCTGCAACGCTCGCGGGCCGCTGACTTTGCGTGTTTTCTCAAATTGGGAAGAAATGCGCGTCATCATGCCCAATGCCGAGATGAAACTCAGGCGCGAAAGGACATGCGTGACACCCGCGCGTTCCATCCGGAACCGCTTTAGCGACCAGTTGCCCGTGGAGATGGCGCGCACAAAGCCAGTGGTGATGTGATCCCCCTGGAATTGCATGGTATTCCAGGCATCGAACTCATTAGTACGCGAGGGCTTCTTGAGCACTTTGTCGATCGATGACTTGAGGTTGGTGTTGAACGTTTTGAACAGGTCTTCAAATAATAATGCCAACAACTGGCCCGCCCTGAAAAGACTTGTAAGCAATAGTGAATAACAAGTACCCTTTTTCACTTACAGCTCCAGCCTCTTGTTGCCCACGTAGTCGCGATCGTCCACCATCTTCTCGTCGTTCATCGCCATGAGTACCCGTCTTGTCATGGTGGCGACAAAAATTGCTTTCGACCTAAAGTCCATACCCAAGACCGGCACGTGGGCCAGAACGATAGTTGCGAGCGCCTCAAGAGCCTCTTCCCAGGACGGCCTGCGTGGGCCAATCACCCGGCGGTTTACCTTTACGCGGGTGCCGATCCACTCGAGGGCTTGATGACGTGTAAAAATGCCCAACCGCGCGGCCTCTTCTAGATTTGGCGCGAAGGCATTGACATACACCTCGGAGTCACCTGAGGTGAGAAGGAGTATTTCCTTGTCCGATTGTATGCCTAAGGCCTTGAGCGCTACAGCGATGGGGACATCTTCATGTATTGAGTTGTGTCGGAGGTAAATCTTTCCCTTCTTAGTTGCGATGTAAGTCTTTGACTTGAGACCGCCGTGAGTTGAGCTTGTTGCCAATATCAGGACTATGGTAAAGGACGAACTAAAGGACGTACGAAGTACAAGAAGCTTGAACCACACCCTTGACAGGGTCAGTCTCGACAATGATGCGATTCTTGCTCAGCTGTTCCTGAACAAGGATGACCTTTTCCGTGCCTTTGACGACGAAATACCCACCAGGGTCGAGCGGGCATTCGCTCATTTGAGCCAGTTGGGCTTCGGTGCGACCTGTGAGCACGCATTTGTTGCTCCGGAGCATGATGGGAAGACGACCTATGTTCACATTTGACCTTCGGACGACATTCTTCCCTCGCGTATATTGAATGGTAACGAGAATGGGGGCACTGTACGTCGTATCTCGTAAACGGCACTCGTGGGGGGTAACACTTTTGTCGATCGCGTCTGCGTCGGTACGGTCGGGAAATCCGACATGGATGTCGGTGTACTTTAACCAGAAGCGAGGGTCTACATCCGACGTGACCTTGTTGTTCGCTTTTAAGATGTTCTTGATGTCTACGTCCACAAAATAATTGAAGGAGTCAATATGTTGCTTCACTAGACCCTTGACTTTTAAGAACGCGGGTAACAACAGCCATTTGTCCTGAGGAAGTATGGTTTGTAAATGCGACGCAATCGCGAGCTCGTTTTTGAGGGCACATTACCTCGACCTTCTTTATGGGATCTGTGAGGCCCAGTCCGTGCCATTCCGTGCTATTCAGTTCCCCCCATGTTTCCATCGCAGTTTATGGAGCCTTTGGGTGGGGATGGTGAGGAGACTGCACATGTATGGATCCAGTCACGTGGATTTTTCTTCGGTCGCGTCGAGGTACTGCGAGTGGCGACTGCGCTTCAACAACCCTCCCCCCAGCTCCGAAATGGCGAACTCGAGCGCAGAAAGCAATTTTCGTAGCAACCTTTCTCAATTTCGTTGGGCCCGAGGAGTGACCGATGATTCGCAACCTTCCGGCACTCAGTCTCAGGCTGGCAATTCCCGCAACCCTTTCTCTCGTTTCTACAATGCGGTCGGGGGGGCTTACGTCCCCTTGCGGTCCAGTGAACGCTCGAACGAAGAGGAGGCATACTTTGCGCTGTCTCGTTGGGAAAGGTTCGAAGCCTGTGTCTGTCCCCCTCCCAAAGTTTACTAACGTTCCATCGCAGATTGCTGGGCTTTCTCGCGTGCCTCGCAGGTGCCGCGGTTTGCTTTGCGGTTGCTTTCCTCACCCTTCCGCTACTCGCTGTCCGCCCGGCGAAGTTTGCGCTCTCATTTAGGTATGTACACGGTGGCGATTCCCGTTCCCCTCACGGCTCAATGTATCTTCCGGTGTAGCCTTGGTAGCTTGCTAGTTATGTTTGGGTAAGGGCTCGGACTGAGCCATGCCCAATCACGGAATGCGTTGACGTATGTCGTCACATAGCTTCTCCGTTCTGATCGGCCCCATAAACCACATACGACACCTCATGTCGAAAGAGCGTTTGCCGTTCTCCGTCGCCTATCTGTCCAGTCTTGGTCTAACGCTCTATCTCGCACTGGGGGTACGGCACATTATCAATCGCCCCGTTCCCCTTGACCACGCTAACGAATGGTTCCTAGCCACATTCATATTTGGGGTCTTTGATTGGTGCCGCGATTCAAGTCATTGCGCTTGTCTCATACGTTCTAGCCTATTTCCCTGGCGGCTCACAAACATTACGCTTTGGCGGTCAGATGGCGCTCCGCGGTGCAGGATCCCTGCTCCCCGTTTAACCCGTCGCATGAGCTTACATCTATATCCCACTTCTTTGATTGTACCGATAGCAAATATCACCCATTGTGAACATGCCTCGGCTCGTCCGAACAGCGTACTGAATGTCGACAACCAGGCAGAAATCAAAGCGATCCGATCTGAGCTCACAAAGCTGGGCAACATCTAACGGCATCAACACCCGGCGTAGCGAGGCAAACGTAGGTTCAAACGGGTACAGTACTCGCTCACTTCCGGTGGGCGGCAGGGCACGATCCCAGGGAACACCCGGACAGGGAGTCAGCGGACCAAAATATCTGACACTGGCGGCAACGCGGCCAGCCTTACAGTATTTCTGTTTCGGATCAGCCACGCCCCGCTCAACTGGAACCTGTACAGATGTCAAAGAACAGACAGCGCCAGGAGACGCGCGTGCAATAAATTGAAGACAGCAATCCATGACATACTCCACACTCCTTACAGTAAGAGGAGGGTTCACCCCCAAGACACGGAGACACGTCAGGGTTTCCAGGGGTGTGTCGTTGAAGAGACTAATGAGACGGAAATGCATTAGCAGACGCCGGACAACACCGAATCCTCCAAGTCGCGCGCTTAACCGTGACAGTTCCTTGCACCCGGCGAATGCCGACGCATCACCTGCCCGTCTGCGACGAAACCGACCAAAACCACAACCGGGATAGTCAGACCACACGTCATTCAAACGTTTGGTGCCTGCCACATTCAGGCCAGGGTGGCTGCTTTTTTGCAGGTTGGATCAGGAAAATCAAAGGGAGATAGTGATACACAAAGGATAGCGTACTACATAGGGTTCTGAACTTACCCCAAGGCGCACGTAAATGGAAAACCTGTTATATTACGCATTGATACCGTTCGCCTCTTCGCTCCCAAGACGCAGACCGACGGACTCGCGAATTCGTCGCGTCATGATTTCGATGTAAGCCTGACTTTCGCGCCATTTGTGGTCCTGCGCGGCGATACGGATAGTGTGACGGGGCCGTAACACTAGCATTATAAAATGAAGACTTACAAAGCTGAGCCCACTTAACTGGTGGAGGGCGTGCGAGAGTCGTTTTGCGGCCTCCTCACGAAAAACTTCACTATCAAAGGGTTGTGGCACGGACCGTAGGACCGCTGCGGTCGATGCCTTCATGGTTGGGTTATTGACGTGCCGTGACTCGCAGTAATAAGTAATGTGCCGCCAAAGAAGTAAGAGCACCATTTCCACCGATGCTGTGATTATGTGTCAGCCACTCAGGACTTCGGCGTGACGCCTGACTTACCCAGAAGGGTATCTGCCGTGTTCCGTGTACGACCAAGCGAACGTTCAAGCTCGCGGCATATCAGAGTGCGCTTTTGTCCAATATCGAGATCTCTGAGGCTGTCGATGTCTTGTAATGGGATGAGCTGTGACCAACACACGAAAAGATTGGTAATATCAGTCACAAAGAGAAAATTTAGCCCACCCGACGAATGTCCTCAACCTGAACGTGGTCCCGGGCGTCTAATTCGACGCTGATTGCGGTCATTTGTTTCAATGTCTCCACAATTTCGTCACAAAGGTCTGTCAGCGCCTCAATTGCATTACCGACCGTGGGGACAGTGGCTGAAAGGAAGTTCACCCATGAGAAATGTAGCAAGAAGCGTATTTGTCTGCAAGTGACTGACCAATGAAGCGGGACGTCCTGTCTTCATGTCGCGGAGAAGTGATGATGGGTGACAGCACAATAGTAATTTCCGGCTCTAGAACTCCCGCAATGAGTGAAGCAGCGGAGCGGATGCATGGAACGGACGCACCCGTGAATTCACTCGCTGTCCCTAGATACACGATCAGCGCCTTGCGAAGCGATAGTTCCTTTCGTTGAAGGATCACATCAAAATTGCAAGCGCCTCCATGACCTGGTATGCATTAGTCCCGTCCAAGTGATGTGCTTGGAAATCCGGACCTGGTACTGTGGAGTTCGCATCCGACCTCTCGGAATCCGTTTGAGGGCAGACATTCTGCAACCACTGGGTGGTCCCGAAACACCGAGCTGCCAAACCCAAAATTGCTGCGTGGATGCCACCATAACCGCTGTTCCCAGAGGCCTGTAGCCGGTGTGGGTAAAACGAGTCATTCCATTCCAGGGGCTAAATCCACTCACAAGTTCCGACTTCGGCGCCGAAGGGTAAACCACTGAACATAGATAAACAAGGAGATGGATCTCGTCAAGTACGGATAGCGAAATTTCAGCATCATTTCCAAGCAGCATGATGATTGTGTCGCGGTGGCTGGACAAAAATTCCAATGCCTTGATAATCGGCTCAGCTTGTCAACTCGGGTGGCGAAACATAGTGCACTGTACCTGATTTACGGCGAACGAATGTCCTGAACCAAGTGTAGCCAGAATCGCATCAATGAGTTGTAAAGCAGGCAGGAATAACTGGTGATATCGTTGAATGGCGGAGGGAAGGAAATGATCCTGATCTGGTCAATGTGTCAATCAGGATGAGCCAACGGAACTTGAGGAGAGGCACACCAATAAACGTTTGATCAACATCGGGGCGAGTGTCTAGAAAATCGCAGACCGCTAGTGTGGGAAGTACCCTGGCTTCTATCAATCGCTCAGCCCCTTGGCGTGTTTGCGCAATGCGGGTGAGAAGGGACATCTTCGCTTCGTAGACATAAAGGGAATTGAGGTCGTCTAGTTAATAATTGACCATTAATTACTCTCGGCGGGGGGAAGTTGAGTGGATGAGAGGGCGTACCAGGCTCTGGTTTGAGAACAGCCTGCAGCCTCCGATCAGAGTCTTTGATATCTTGGACAAAGACGCCGAGAAAACCATGCCGGACAAGCGTTGATAGAATGGTGCCTTGCTTATCGCCGCGCGAAAGATCGACGAGACAATCGAGGAGCATGTAGGCGACTGTCTTCCACACCTCCGTCCCGTCTGTTGCATCGCGCGAGATAGTAGTAACCAGTCTTTCTGCAACCGGCTTGAGGACTGCTAAGTTCCCTGTCGAGGTCGTGCTTGTTGACTGGCCAGGCCGTGGAGGCGCGAGTGCCAGACTGCCACGCAACGACGACTCGTCCCGAGTTGAAATGTACAGAGCTATGGTGGTCGGGGGCTTGCTCTCTGACAAGGTGCTTTCGGGGTCATCTGTCGCGAGATGAAAGTAATTGACGAGTGCTGCATAAAGGTTCCCGCGCACGAGCTCTACCCGGTAGTCCAGGACGCACTCCAGGAAGCTCCGCAATAGAGTGTATAATCTCTCAGAGGACAATGAACCCGAGTGCGAAGACACTCCTAAGAGCTGTTGGCTACGCCAGTCCTCCCGGAGTTTAGTGATGAGCGACAAAGAAACCTCAGAGAGTAGCACTGCTGTAGATTCAGCCACGCTACCCGAGCGAATGATGGGGGGTAACTCCTGGAGCAAATCAGAAAGCATCGTTTCCCGTCGGTCTCGAGGCAAACGAGTGAAGCACTTGACTAGGGTCATGTCTACCAATCTTCTCCACGACTCGAAGCTTGTGGTCACGGCGAACAACACCTCCCGCTGACGGTTCTCAACCGCACAACTCTCCAGGACATACGCTGTTTCTGCATTGAGGCGCTCTAGATCGACAGGAGTGACAATTCGGCCTTGCGTGTGCAGAAGGTGCCTTGCCCCGGAAAGGAGGGACAGCACGGCTGCTTGATCGACGATCTCGCACCCTTTGTCGTCGAGAAGAATACATGAAGTGAGATCTAGTTGGCCAAGGAGTTGCAGTTCGACAGGGTCTACGCTGAGAGCATCAGCCCAGTCGAAAAAGAGAGATTGAACGTATTCGATGATGCGTAGGTTTGACTGTCCCATCGCGCGGAAGGGCTGGAAAACATCGTCATCCCAATCCCCGACCTCGGTCTGTCTTTGCTCGTTTCCATAGATTAATTCGAGCAGCTCTGAGACGCCCTTGAAGTGGCCTCGATTAGTGAGCGTGTGAAGGTCCAATGCGACAAGGTCGAATACGTAGGATCGCAGTCGAATGAAGGAAGTGAGGGACTCGACAGTGGTGGCAACTCTTGAACCGTCGGAATATTGGACCTCAACGTTGGGGATGGGGAAGGACGGGGGCTTAAAAGGGAGTGCGGACAATTGGCGGACGGAGAAATCCTCACGGGTACGAAGGTAGCGCATTACGAAGTCAGACGTGTGGGGGTGCATGGACAAATTGTGTAACACTCGATAGAAGCGTTCCGCCAAGGCAGGCATGATGTTGAATAGAGGCTCGGCGTATGCGATCGTTTCCGGATCACCTTTGCTTCGGTTAGTCCGAGGGATCCCGATATTCACCCAGTCGAGGATGACATGGATAGAACTCTTCTGTGCTCCGAGTGCGTGCGGGTCTTGAATCTGTTGTGTATTGGTGACCCCGAGGAGCAGGAAGTGCGCAACATTAGGGTAAGGGGCGCCCGGTCGCGTGTTTTGAGCAAGCAAGTCGAGCACAGCAATCCGAACGGCTTGCGGCAAGCCAGCAGGGACAACATCCGACTCTGAGGCGCCGGCTCCCGTGAATTTATCTTCATCGTTTTCGGTTGCATCAAGGCCGCACAGGGTCTCGACATCTAAAAGCTGGCGATAGCCAACTATGATACGCTCCGATTCTGAACTGCGTTCAAGTAGCGTCGCCAAGCTTGGGAATGCGGGCGACTTGGTTAAGAGGCTGAGAATCTTTACAGACAGCAATGACACCTCAGGGTGTGAACGGAAGGAGACGTAAGCGGCAATAGTTGGGACATAGTTTGATGTGAAGGAAAGGGCTTGATCTAAACGAGTGTAGAAAGAACGAGGTTGGGTAGCGTTAGGAATTTCGGCGAGTAATGGCACAAGAACATCCAGAAAGACGTCCTGAACCTCGAGCACTCGATGAATGATTCGAAGAATCCTAATGATGGTGCTGCTGAAGAGAGGCTCGTCATCGTCAAGACTTTGGTCGAAGCCTTGAACTCCTTCGGCGAGGTAAGCCAACAAACTCGCCTGAAGAGGGGAGGTCGTCAATATGCGTTGGAGGACGCCGAATCCTGGATGTGCCATAAGCCCTTTGAGAGCTTCCTTTCGAACGTGGTTCTCCTCGGCGAGCGTCAAGAGTATTCCTACATTGTAGCTCGCCAAACAGCGTTCAATAAAGGCCAGGCACAAGTCATTCATCTGCCAACGTTCTCGGTTATCCTGAAACTCCCTGCTTGGGATACGCAAGAAAACCTCGTCGATGACAAAGGCTACGAATGGGTCGATACCTGTTTGACGATATGGCTGACCAAGGCTCTCGGGTATGGTGTTGACGGGCTCCGCATCTACGACCCTGCTCTTGAGCGACAATTGCTTTGGAGTATGGATGAGCGTAGCTAGGAGCTGTAAAAAAGGAATGGTTTCAGGGTACATTCTGCTCGCCTCCTCCACAAGCTCGAGCTCCGCCTGTACGCCTTTCTTGGCAAGTCCACCCCCACCGCGTACGTTTATGACCTCCAGGCGTTCCATGAGTAGCCACACCGCGCGGCATATCTCGACTCCTGGCGGACCCGCGCCGGCCTCGCAAATTGCTGCCAAAGCAGAGAACACGGCACCTTTGAGCTCAAGTGGTACCCCGAGCGGGATGAGGGAGACAAGAGTCGGGATCGCGCGCAAGTGTGCGTGCCCGCTAATCGCTAGTCGTGCTGATACGGAGTATTTGGCCACGGTTGCGAGAAGACGCAGGAAGCACTGTCCTAGCCAGACGTCCTTTTGAGTTAGCGGGGTATGTTGCGAATGGTGTTGTGCTTGGTGGGACGACATAAAGCCGGATTGCGATGCCGCGGCTTGCTGAGACCGTGCATTGCTAGATGTCACCGCCCAAGAATCGAGAATGCCGAAGATGGTGACCCAAGGTGCGGTCGCGCCGCTCGCGCTCGTGGCCGGTAGCATGCTTCCTGGGATAATCTCCCCACTACTTCGCGCCAGGAAGTTGTAGGCAAGGTCGCTGCACTGGTGACCTTTGGCCAATCCAGCAAGCATGTCGTATAATGCGATCGACATATCCAAGTCGCGAAGCTGCGTGGACCAGACCGCCCACTGCAGGAATGCTGGCAGCTTCCCGGCCTGTGCTTCGACGGTTTCCAGCCAGCTGGGTCGCTGCGACGAGGAAGGCGCTGAACCCCAGAATTGAAGTCCACGCTCGGGGGGAAGAGCGGAAAAGAGTATGCCTATGAAGGAAAAGAGCATCGCAATGTCGTTGCGAGGAGCTTGTGCGGGTCTTTCTGGCTCTGTACGAGCAGTAGATGAGCGGAAATGTCGAGAGCGGTCCTGGCGCGTGCTCGCAAGAATGACATCTTCCTGTCGCTGCTTGATTTTGCGTAGCTCTGACGAGGCGTACGAGATAACGGATCGCACGAGCATCTCGAAGCATTGAAAGACGGCTGGCTTGAAATCATCTTCTGGAAGAGGTTGCAGTTGGTCTGTCTCACTGAACCGAATTATGGAGCCAGCATAGGAGCCTGACGGAAAGGAGCCCTCGCGCCTGCAGAGCTTTGCTACAGAACCGGCAAGGAATGTAAAGGCGTTCCCTTGCACCGCGTTCCAGATGTTTGTCTCTAATTCCACTGTCTGAAATCCGTCCTTGTGCTCAAGAGAGGCGTCACGGTGCCGCGCTTCCGTCAAGAAGAGAGTCCATTTGAGTTGCACGGTGGCCTTCACGCCGGCTTCCTTCCATTCCTCCGTCGGGCTCAACTTGTTCTTCATAAGATTGAGAGTGGAGGGGAAGGTAGCGAGCTTTTGCCTCAGCACGCCGCCAGGGGCTCCAGGGTCAACGAGGTCGAATGCAGCGAGCAATGAACAAAGGATATAATACGACATGTGGTGTCGTGGGTTTTCTTGGAGCCAGGGCACCATCTTCTCGACTTCATGGGGGGACAAATAGCCGAGCCGAGCGATGAGGAAAAGAATCGTGGCAAGAGCGCGGCGCTCCCGTGTTAGTGATTCAACACGTATAGAATATATTTCAGCCCCCAGGGTTATATTTGCACCTGGGTGAAACGAGCAAGTTAGAATATCCACCGCGGGCGGATGGTGTGAGAGACGAAAACGACGCACCCTGCAATGTGGTACTGCTCCCAGCGTTTTGTTTTGCTAATTGTGCTTGAGATATTGCCGGTTCGAGGGCTTCAGTCTCGAGCAATACCTTCCAACCCAGACCCTTTTCTCCAAAAGCTACGCCGTTGGTTCTCTCCTTTGGTGGAATGAGTTGTTGCTGTACAAAAAGATCTAGGCGAGCGTGGAGGGCGGTAGTACCCTGAGAACCAGCCATCTCTGCTGCCTCGAGAAGGAACCGGATAGAGTCAGCCAAATCGCGTCGTCTTCGGTGGTGCTCAAGGACAACTTCCTCCAAGATGTTGACAGGGCTAAAGTTCGGGTTATTCGAGATGACGTATTGCATGAGTCCGGCGATATAACGCTCTGAGCAAGAGAGGACCCGGGCGAGGTAGATGACCTGGGTTGCAAAGTCACTATTGACGGACATTTGCTGACCGTCCACGGTACATTTGCCTGATGTAAGAGGGATTAGCCGGGTACTACGAAGCAACATAGGTTACGTGCCGCTCTGTAATTCTCTCCTTTCGTCATCACTGGGGGGACTAACGTCGAACAAGTTGATGAGGTTCCGCCGGTGTAGAACGAGCAGATCGAATAGCTCCTGTTCATCGACGTTGTTGTTTTGAGGTTCTAGCGTTGTGAGGAGAATAGAGCGAAGACGCGACAGGGATTCCATGTCGGGTAGCGTGTTGGTGTCAAGTAAACGCGTCCCATCGACGCGTTGAACAATGAGTGGACCAGGCTTAGTCAGCCACGGCTTATTATCGTCGTCTTCCTCGACACTCTCTTCTCGGGTCTGAGCTGCGTGACGTTTCCGTGCCGGCCGCAGATATTCGACCAGCAGCACCTCACGTCAACCTCCCTGCGAGTTGCATGATAGCCCGAAATGTGTCGAGTAAGTGCATAACCCATTCTTGTTCGCTGTATCGACACTCAAGTCCGAAGTCCATGTTTCTTCGCCGGCTATTGGCAAGCCAAGTCACCAACACTCAGTACTCATTCTCGGACACTAGTATACGATACGATGTTGTAGCATACTGTCCCAATCAATTGTAATTTGAATTTGGTCGGCTGAGTCAACATGCAGTGCTTGTGACGACCCTTGTCTCACACTCTTTCATTGTCTTCATTTGGTTTTCTCTCACTTCCAGGCATCATTTGCGCTGGGACGCACTCCCGTTATGCATTTCCTTCCAGTCCTTTCTCTACTCTCGTCAGCCTTCGGGCTCGCTTCAGCCCAGTATCATGTATACCGCCCAAATAACCAGGTCGTGTTCGGTGGAAACAATGACACCACCCAAACCCAGACTGCTTCAGCTGCCGCCGCCGCTTATACCGGTGCTGCCGCATATGACCCCACAGTCCTCCAAGCACCCGCTCCCCCAAACCCACCAGTGGCGGGTCAGGTCGTCCAACTCTACAGCGGGGGCATGAATGGCTTGTCCAAACAGCAACACGGCGCTTTTTTTGGTTTTTCTGTCGAAATGTCCATCGTGACCCATGTCTGTTAGTAACTCTCCCTCTCTTGCCTATTCGTTTGCTGACTCGTCTATCTCGCAGTGGGCAAGAACAGCTCCTTCGTACAAGTCCCCTTCCTCAACTTGTTGGCAAATATCAAACAACGAGCTGGCTGGGTACAGGTTCGGGTTGGAGGTAACACCCAGGAGAGCGCAGAGCTTGTTCAAAGCCTTCCAAACGGCACCATTCTAGCAAAGGACCTGACAAACTCTTTTAATCCCACCGGTACGCCACCACTGGCGTACACTACGGACCTCCTCTACCTCATGAGCAACATATCCGCTCTTACGAACACGCACTGGTACCTTGGTTAGTGTTTACCTCCTTGTGTTGGTTTTACGCTCTCTAACGACCTTGTTAGGTGTCCCATTCTTCAATTCAACTCCCTTTGCTCTTGGCATTGTTGAGCAAGGCCAGACAATCCTCGGTGACCATCTCCTTGGACTTCAGGCGGGGAACGAACCAGATCTCTATGCGCAGCCTCCCCGCACGCACAGACCGACGGTGGGTCATTGATTGGTTCTGTCTACTCGCGGCTTGTAACCGTGCGCCTTAGGGTTATGGTCCGGCTGACTACATGGGCGACATCGGCGCGTTGGTCAACCAAGTGGCCTCAGACTCGTTGATCCCCATCAAGAACAACCTCTTCATTATTCCAAGCATCACTGCGACGGTCTGGACTCCGGAGCAGGTCTGGGACACAGGGATCGTCCAAAATTTTACGAATAGTCTGTACGCTCTTGCTGTTGAACGGTGCGTAGAACCTCCGGTTACCTCGTAAGGTGATGACACACTGACCCTTACTAGATATCCTAACAATAACTGCGCTGCGGTGTACAAGAGCGGAACTCCAGTCAACCCGCAAGATGTCTTCCCGTATTATCTCAGTCACAATGGCACCTCTTCCCTAATCACTGGCTACGTAAACTCTGCCCAATTCGCCGTGGCCAACAATAAGCCCATGATAATGTTCGAGACAAATACAGCTTCTTGTTCCGGATTTCCTGGCATCAGTGACTCATTTGGTGCTGCACTATGGGGCTTAGATTGGGCATTAATGATGGCGTTCAACAATTTCTCCACCGCCCTCTTCCACGTCGGTGGACAGAACGCCTATTACAACCCATTCACGCCACCTCCCACCAATCAATCAACCTTCCGTCAATGGACCATTGGTCCGATTTACTACTCCGCGCTTGTCATGTCTGAAGTGCTTGGCCCTAGCAACGTTTCTCAAGTTGTCGACATTACACAAAACCAGTTCACGCCGATCTATGCGATCTACGAGAATGGCACCCCGACGAAGCTCGCTCTGTTCAACTTTGTCACAGACCCATCTGGCGCAAATGACTGGATAGCAACGATTGCTGTCGGTGGCGGCCAGACGGGCCAGCCCGGAGCGACGCCTTCGTCTGTCAAAGTCAAGTACGCCACATTCATTTCTGGGGCAATTCTCTAGCCCTGACTTTTTGCAGGTACCTGCGTGCCGAGTCTGTTGCTTCAAAGGGTAATTTTACGTGGGCTAACCAGGTGCGTTCACCCAAGTTCACCGCGACCGCGTCTCACCGCCCTGCAGACGATGGGCAACCAATTCCAATCAGATGGCCGTCTCCAGGGTAACGTTGACATTCAAACAGTGAATTGTGACACCACCGCTGGGACGTGCCAGGTCAGGGTCCCGGCGCCATCGTTCGCGCTCGTCTTCCTCACGGATACGGCGTTCTCGGCTGTCACGCCAGACACACCACTAACGTATCCGACGACCGCAGTGACGCGCACGGCCAACACAATCTTCATCGACCCCAGCATGCTCGCAACCAGCAACGGACATTATGGCATGGAGGACAAAAAGGGTGCAACTTCTTTCGGATCATCATCTGGTGGGCGCTCGTTGGGAGAGACACTGATGTCCGGCTCTTTCGCGAGAGCAAGTATTGTTGCGATCATTGGTACATTTGTCATTGGGCGTCTGTGGTGAAAGAGCATCGTATTCTTCACTACAATATACCATGGGACTCCTTCCGAATAGGGGCTACAGAACAGTTGTATCATACCATAAACCATGTCATGTCCATACCCTCTTACAAGCTACTTCGTGGACACTCCCGATTATGCAAGACCGGTCCTAAGAATACAGAAGAGGATCTAAGTGGGGCACAAGCGTGCGTTTCGAGCGCACGTTCCATAAATTCTATGTTGTCGGTGACAGTGGACGTGGTGGTCCAATCACCTCCTTGGAGATGCGCTTCCATTTCTGCTTGTAAGAGGGGACGCACCACGACTTGTCCTTCTCCGTTGGTGATGTATCGCTCCCGCCCCCACCACCGCCCAGGACACGGCGAAGTAGCGAGCGCTGGTGCCGCCTGAGGAGTGGCGCAGGTTTCGGCGCCGTTGGGCGGACCGGCTTCGTGTACAAGTCACTTGCTGAAGGCGAACCCGCGAGACTCAGAGCTTCCCAAGACCAGTTCAAATCGGCAGAGGTACTACACTCTATGCGGTCCCAGGATGGAGTATGAGAACCTCTCGCGAAGTCCTCGCTGTCTTCGGCGTCCTCGTAGGGTGACGCAGATGCAGGCGGGGAGCCCAGCTCCTGGTCCGAGTCGTCGAGAGCAGGTGATTGGTCCGCGTCGGTGCGCCCACGGTACGTGGTAGGAGGCGGAGCGAGCATGTCTACTTCCGTACGCCGTGGCAGAGGCACCGCCGCTGGCGTTGCTAAGGCGTCCATGGGCGGCAGGGGGTCACTTTCGGTCGTCACGACAATGCAAGGGATCGGAACGCCAAGGAACGTCTCGCTCTCTCGGTGGATTTCCATCTCTAGGATGTGCAAAGAGGTGCTAGGTGCATCTAGGAAGGCGTGCAAGGTGGGAGGCAGAGATGGGAGAAGTAGCGGCACGTCGGTCATGTAGAGTATGTCGTCGCTGTCGAAATTACGCATCCCTTTGAGCTCGTCGGAAACGGCAAGCAGCTCGCTGAGTGGATCACGGCCAGGACCAGGACCGGGAGCCGACGAATGAGAGGCTGAGGCTGACCAGCTGGGGAGACTAGCACGGCGGGATTTGATGCTCGGGGAGGCGTAAAGCCGCTGCTGCACGAGGGGTGGGGCATCTCGAGGGTCCAGGTTATCCAGTATCGTAGCCGAGGCCTGCAACTCGAGCGCCGAGTCAGGATCTGTTTTCACAGATTTCGGGCGCATGTTCTGCTGAGCTTTGGTTAGGGTGCGTGTCGAAGGCGGCGTTGTCATCGAGGAAGAGGCCTCATCGACTGGTGGCGGAGGCCGGCGACGAGGAGGCCGTGGCGGAGGTCGAAGCGGCAGCGAGGTAGACGGCAGCGAGGGAGAAAGCGGCGCCTCAGAGCGGGCGGCGTTCAGAGCACTGACCTCTTCGACTCTTCTGAAGAACGAGGAAGACGAGAACGAGACGTCGTCGGTACTTGGCAGAACCAGCCGAGTCAACGACGCAGGGCCATCGCGTCCGGTACGGCGTGAAGTGTCCGGTCGCGGTAGATATACTCTAGGTAGCAGAGGGGACAGTTGCCGTTTTGGCGCTTGCCTGGACTGTAGTCGCCTAAAGAGTGCCATCGTCCTCTGAATGAACGTCCTACTAGCGCCTCCAGACGGCCAATTTCCCGAGAAGCTCGCCCGAGTAAGTGCACGCTCCGCAGAGACAGGAAGATCTTCGCTTCTGACTCTGAGAAAGCTGTACGAGTCGTTGGAATCTGACTTGCGTAGGAGTTTGAGGCTTTTGCGCACGCTGGACCGGAAAGAATCTCGAGGGCGATGACGACTATCAGTAGAAGAGCCCGCTGGAAGCATTGTGATGTCTAGGATGTCCGCGCCCGAGGTCCACTCGAGCGGTGCTTGAAGAAACCGTTACAGTACTCTGATTGTTGGATCATGACGTCTGTCGATCAATCAATCTTGCGGCGGTGCTCTTCCCCGTGACCGTGAGAAACATGTAGGTATCGCCTCCGTTGCCGTGGCTTTGACTGCCCTCTCGCGCGATTCTTCTTCTCTTCATCCTCTGTGAGGTTTGCCTGGTGCATCATCACTTCCTTCCTTCCCCATCCATTTCTACCTGCAGAGACAAATGCGTTCCATCGTCCTCTTCGCTTTTGCTCTCGTGCTTGCTGGTCAAGGCAAGTCATATTCCCAGTGGTGTACCACATCAACGGGGGTGACCGAATTGATGTTTTTTGCGAGTAGCCCTGGCGTTGAATATTGTCATTGGTGGTTCCGTTGGGAATGTCACGGCCGATAACTTCTTAACGGTGCAGGATTCCACACTCACCAACCAGGTGCGGCATTTCGGGGGGACCTGACTTAATTAGATCTGACTAACGATGGTTCCGTAGTGTCAAACCTCCTGTGGGCCCGCGACCACGGCCATCCAAGTACTCCTTCCAGTTCTTGACAACTAGTTTTCTGTGTTCACGCAGTTTTGCAGGCTTGTAATGGCGATGATGCCTGTCTATGCCGTAACGACACCGTTACAGCCATCACCGCGTGCCAGCAGTGCTACTTCACGGACATCATTAAGGACAATCGCCAGATGCCTGATCCTAGGGCAGGATCCACCCCCGCTCTCGCAGGTCTGTCAACGTACTGCGTCTTATGAGATTTTGGTGCTTAATTCCTACACAGCGTACGTCGCGGCCTGTAAGGGTTCCACCGCGAATGTCACTGTCCCAGCCATCGAAGTTGCGCTCACACTCCCTCCTGGTTGGGATGGACCTACTAGTATACCTTTGAACCTCGGCGAGACGATTATCTATGTCGGAGTTGGTGCTGTAATCGGTGTCGGCTCAATCGTAATTCTCTGCACTATGTAGGAAATTTTGTGCTTCAGTTAGTTCACTCGGCTCGCGGGCGGTTACTATGGAGAGTTGGGCAGGTTAGCGTACTTGTATCACCGTACAGTGGGTACAGTACGTGAATAGAATCGGTGCCAGTGCATCAAACGCCCGCGGTCAAAACAAGCGACGCGTCCATTCGAGTTTGTCACGATATACATGTCATCCACCAATTGATACCTGCCATACTGCATACACCTTCCCCTCTCGACTCAATCAATGCCAGGCCTGGCCGCGCGGTTCTGGGCCGATGTTTCTTTCGTGGTTGGAAATTCTGGCACATCGCTCACTCCAGGCCTTAGGACAGCGTCGAAGGCCCGCAATCCTCGCAGCGCGGTGTCTCGGAGAGTGTCTTCGTCTCATGGACGTTTACATTCGCAAAACATTGTTACAGGTCGTGGGCGCTCCCCACCCAAGCGATCTCTGGCGACCCACGTAGCGACAGCGCGCTCCTGGGAAGACGAAGCATTCCAAGACGTGCTATCGCAGTCACACGGACAGCTTCCATCGACGGGGCATGGAGTCTCCGTTTATGATGAATCCCTCAAAGCTGCATCGCCACTTCGTTCGCCTCCGCCCGACCCTCCATCTCATCGTTTCGACTGGCGACTTAGGGCCACATCGCGTGCAGCTGCCAGGAGCGGTGGCCTCCAACCATCGCGCGACGGGACAGACTCACGGACGTACATCAGGCGCGTGATACCGCAGCACCTTGAGATCCAGCCAGGGGAGCGTTTTCATCACGAAGTGAACGCATATGAGAACAGGTGAGACTTCTATTTTTTCCTGTCGTGTCCTGAGGTCAGGTTACTAGACGGCCGTTTCCTTTCCAGGTTCTTACCCCTGCTGGAACTCGAACAGGCTGAAGAGGAGAAGGAAATGCGCGAAAGACTGGCAAAATGGCCCCTCAAGAGATTGTGCGATGAGGGCTACTGCATCACTGGGATGTCGGCGTTCTGGTTAGATTCCAAGTTTGGCCACGTCGCCTCTTTTGCATTGGGTCCTGGAGTCGCACTTCCAGACAACAAGTTTGAGTGGGTAATTTAGGGTGGCGCTATGACATGTTTTTGCTGAGTGCCCCTTCCAGAGGTGGCACATCTGTCCTAGTCACGCGCGTGGACCCACTCCAGGAGAAGCCCATACACGGTCGGGTGCTATCGCGCACCTCCACGCAATTGCGAATATCATTTCAAAAACTGTTCGCCCTCGAGAGTCAGCGATGGAGGTACGCCACATGTTTTTGCGACGTGAAATGCTTGCTGATCGCGATCACCAAGGTTGGATCTTGGCCAGTCGAGCGTCGTCTATGAGCGCATGTGCCATGCGATCGCGCAGCTACATCATGACACGCGTGCTCTCCAGGAAGACAATTCGAATCCCGAGAGCCAGCTCGTCCTTCTGGGAACCCACTTACGCGATGTCATCCTTCGTTCATTTTCGCCGTCAGATGATGCCCACGAACCGAAGCACTTCCAGGCTGCAGATGATGCTTCGTATGCCGCCCACGACGCGTTAGATCACTCATGGAAGATTACGGGTGAGCACGGGGGCATATTCAAAGACGATATGCGGATCCAAAGTTGGGCAAAGAGATATTCGCGTGTCAACCCAATCCGGGCAGAGGGTGACCCAGAACTGCACGGGCTGAATGCGACCCAGATAAGGGCGGTTGCCATGATGGTTGGTGAGCGAATCAGCCTCATTCACGGGGTAAGTGCTGTTTCCTTATTTTTCTTTCTTTTTTTGACCCCGGCTCATCTGGTAGCCTCCTGGAACGGGAAAGAGCAAAACGATAATAGAGGCCGCGCGCCTATTGAAGGTGGGTGTTATTTACGGATGCATTCAATTTACGAGCGTGACGGCATATAGGCTGAGTTTGAGGTGCCAATGCCCATCCTTATCTGCACGTACACGAATATGGCACTTGACCATGTTGTCGAAGGCCTCGTCGGACGCGGTCTCAAGCCTCTGCGCGTGGGAATTGACGGCAAGGTTCAGCCAGCTCTCAGAGAATATTCATTGGAGGCCTATCTCGACAGGCATCCTCGGCGGAGTGAGCTGGAGCGCCTTGTCCGCGACGAAACGAACTTGCAAGAGAAAATGCGGACATTGGAGAGGAACATTGACGAAGCTCGGACAAAAGACAAACTTAATCGTCAAGCCAACTTACGGGCAATCTTGGCGAATGTCGACCGTCAGTTTTGGGGAGTCAGAGCAAAGCTGTACAGGCTGCGCCAAGTTATGATTACGGACGTCCTCAAGCAGGCCGACGTAGTGGGTTAGCACATTCGATCCCCGTTCCCATCTTTGTTGACGGATCCGTGATTCTAGATCTGCACGACATGCATTGGCGCCGCATCATCAGAACTGAGGAACATCGACTTCCCGGTTGTCTTCCTCGACGAAGCATCTATGGCCACGGAACCTGCGTCGCTGATCCCGTTGATGAAAGGTGTACGTTGACGACATCCTCGTCCAACTCATGGCCCACTCACGAGTCTCCTGACATAGTCGCAACATGTGGTTCTGATCGGTGACCACAAGCAGTTGCCACCTGTGATCAGAAGTCGCGAGGCCCAGATCCGGGGACTCAACATCGGCCTCTTTGAACGTCTCACAGAGGAAGGCGGTATGTCTGTTGCATGCGCACTGACCCGACGATTTATGGGGTCTAACGCGGCGTCTGTCAGTGATACAGTCCATCATGCTTGACATGCAATATCGGATGCACCCCGAAATCTCGCGCTTCCCTTCTTCGGAATTCTACGCGCGATCGTTGAAGGACGGAACTGTCGACTCCGGCGGCAACATACTTGCCCGGCTACGACCTCCGTTATCTGAGCACCTGGTTATCAACACACTGACCGGTGACAGACCCTCAGTTGTGTTCTTAGATCACGATGGTCTCGAGGCAATGAAAGGCCGGAGTAGGGTCAACGTAACGGACGCAGCCATAGTATGCGCCGTCATTGAAGATCTATTACGCCAGAACGATGTGAGGCTCAGCTCTCTGTTTTCTAAAAAGTATATTCTCAGTACTAATTACTCGCAGGATCTGCGTGGCGAGGATATTGGGGTCATTTCCCCGTACATCTCGCAAATTTCGCTGCTAAATTATCTGCTCAACGTCGATCCGGATCGCAGAGAGCACTTTCGCGAGATGTTAGGAGCGAAGCGTGCGGAAGAACTCGCCCAGATTGAAGTTAAAACCGTGAATGGGTTCGAAGGCCGGCAGAAAGAGATCGTGCTGTTCTCGACGGTGCGGAACAACGCTGCGGGTGCTCTGGGTTTCCTCGCCGACCGGCGCCGGCTCAACGTGGGACTCACGCGAGCAAGGCGAGGGTTGTTCGTGATTGGAGGACTGGCGACATTGCGAGCTGGTTCGGCGGTTCGTGGTGCCGCAGCATGGAAGCATTACGCAGACTTTCTGGCCGGGGCACAACTGGTACGACCACTGAAGGGCGACGCGCTGAGAGGGGTGTTGGACAGGTCTGGTTGGGGTATCGGAGAGTCTGCGTGAAGCCTGTATCTCGACTGCCACCGACATTTTTGGGTGTGATTCGAGTTCTACAATACTATACTGTACCGTCCACACATTTTTAAAAGTAACCCCTCCCTATAACCGCTTATAAACTTTATCAGACATCCAAACTCCTGCCTGAGATCAAATTACGGTAAGTAACCAGGAAGGACGAATAAACTCGTGATGCAAAATCACGGTGTCCCTGGCAACTTGAATGTGAGACCCTGAGAAAATGAAAGGCACGGCGGACATGGAAGTCGGAAGCCCTCGACACCGGTACTTGCCGGCGAGCCCCGACGCGTGAAAAGTTTGTGAAGGAGTTGTGCCGTTACAGAAAGAACTGTCTGTAACACTGCTACAGCACCGCGGTTGCAGTCGATCGTCGGTTGGTGAGGATGCCATCCGGATGTTCGCGTCAACGTGATTGCATGATCACCGTATGCCGCGGAATCCATTTGCGGCGCAGTATCGAGCGCCTCGGACGGGTGCAATAGAGGACAACCGGCGCTGGAGCTGAAGCGCTGAAGTGACAAGAATCTGACGAGACGGGACGGAGAGGATGGTGATTTTAGTGTCCAGGATGGAAGAGGACGTAAGGGACCAGAGTTCTGGTGTGGTGGATAGGGCAAGTCACGAGCCACAAGGAGCGCCGAGGGGAATGAATCTCGGTGAACCAGATCTGGCATCATTAACCTACTCAATCTGGGCAAAGATCTGGGCTCGATCTTCGACTGAACTCGCTCCGGTGTCAAATTATTTCCGCGTCGACACTTGGTTGAGGATTCTTCTTCCTTTTACTCACGGGGCGTATTCCCATTCCTTAGGCAAAAAGAAACACGGCGCTCCAAGCCGGGGCCCAAGCATGGCGATTGGACAGACTCGCACGGGCGTTATGTTGGTTCCATTTGTGTGGATATCCCCGCCGAATTTGAATCGTCTAATGACGGGCTCATTTGGGCCGTAACGAAACAATGACAACAGAAAAGTATTACAGTGCTCGTCGGCGTCTAGAGCACGACTGGGTACGTCTAAATCCACTGTGTTTCGCTTTTCGTCCCTGACCTGTCACTTGCCCTCATCTACGCTCTCCTTGCTGCGTACATCTTCTTTCTCCTGCGACGATCGCTATCCTCGCCCCCCCCTCTCTTTCACTTTCTTTCTTCCTCTCTCCTTCCCTCTCACGCTCCTTCCTTCTTCCTCTTCTTATTCCTCCTTTCAGACGCTCATTCTCGACCTCAAGAGCCCCGGTTTCACAGAGCATCCTTCTCCCTCTCACAGCGCAGCAAACCATGACCATCCCCCTCGATCCTCTCTCCAGACAAGTCCTGCCATTCCATCATCACTTTCTCTCCTCGCCTTCCCCTACGACCATGTCATCCCTTGCACGTAGCGATCGTTCCACCGGCCCTTTCACCCACCTTCTCTCCAAGTCTTCCTGTACGTTGGCCGCCCATTTTTGCCCGCATTCACTTTACTCTTCTTCCTGTAGATGCCAAGAGGGACACGTGGGATCTATCTCCGGATACCCTCCTCGATCGTGACACCCTGTTTCTCAAGAGTCACTCACGAGTTTTAAGAGTGAGTTCCCCCCCCCACATATATCTTCGCGCCTTTACACCCGAGGCAATTTTTTTTTCAAGTTCTATAATTTGCCACCGCTCCCATCAGTTTTCCTGTATAACCTCTTCCTCAACGCCGCACAGGAAGCCAATCACGTATGTAACTCTCTCGGCTAGGACGGGCCATGCTCAGGTTGCCGCGGCCGTTTAGCCCGTTCCCATCCCCAAATCCCTCTGGACACGTCGAGCCGAATATACAGGCGCCAGTTTTTGCGACGGAGTTTGGGCGGTCTTCGGCACCCATGAAGAGGTACGTTTGTTTGTGCACAGCCACAATCTCGTAAATCGAAATTGGGTGGTAATGTTTCCCCCGCCGCCCCGCGGGGTTCCCGAAGGCTGCGATGCGACGCATAGCCTATTCGTCTTCCTAGACATCAGACCGTTGCTTTTCGTGATGTTTCAATCTTTTTTTTTTTTACTCTCATCTATAAATACAAGCGAGTGCTGACACTTTTCTACTCTTTCTGCAGGCCAGCTCCGCTCTCGCAATATTCAGAGCCTCTATCTCAGTTTCGCCTGCCCTTGAGTCTGACCTGGAGCCGTTGCACAGCCTGCGGAGGCTCCAGCTCCGTAGCGTAATATTGTTTATGTCGCTCTTTATGTACCCCTCGCTTACATTCCTTCCAGGCGGGTCCCCTTCCGTCCTCCTCCATGGAATCACCAATAGCAGCTAATGGACTCCCCTCGGCTCGAGGAAGTGTCATTGCCATCCCAACAGGGTCTCTTTTACCCCCTCACTCCATGTCGTCGCCCCGCTCCCACTTCCCTGCTGGCCTAAGCAGTTCTGGTTTCACCTTATCGAGCAATCCACCTAATCCCCGTACGGTATTTCGTCTGGGCGACTGGATGTAAGCTGTTTTCGGGTCGGATAGGCCATGCTTTGTTTTATTGTCCTGTCTCACATTGTCTGACATGATCTGGAACCCAATTCTAGGTGTCCATCCACCAACTGCGCTGCCCACAATTTCGGGTAAGCTCAGATCATGTTCCGCTTCCCCCTATCTGGGTTTCAAACCCCCGTCTCCCCCTATTTCCATTTCTAACTGAACTGTCCAGACGCAACTTCTCCTGCATCGGTTGCGGTTGCCCACGTCCTTCCACAACGCACGCTCCCTCTTCAAAGAGTCCTTATCTACCTGTTACCAATCCAACACAGGTCCCGTCTCCCCGCTTCGTAGCGGCTCTTGAGCCCCAAATGCCCGTATCACCGTCTCAGAGGGTTCCTCATATTCTCACACCATCTGGCCGCGCATTCAGCGTCGGTGGGAGAGTGCAAGATCTTTCCACAGATCCACTATCACCTTGCATTATCTTCTGGCCGGACAACGAGCCTTTCCCCGAACAAAGTCAGATACGCCCCAGCAACATTGTTGGGATTCCTGTACGTGTAGCCTTTTGGTGTTACCGCTCGTGTTAACTCGTGGCATTCACGCAGCATCCTCCTATCCTGAATACTGGTAACAGAGGTCCGATAGAACATCAACCAGGTGACTGGGTATGCAGGAAATGCAACTACCTCAACTGGCGCAGACGGAAGGTCTGCCAGACTTGTTACCCCTGTGAGTCGTGTTGCTAGATCGTTCCCATCCCTCTGCTTAATAACTATCGTCACAGATGCTGAGGGAAACGGGGACTCCATTCCTGCGGCAGTTCAGGCGGACCGTATCAAGCGACTTCGGGAAGCTCTTGCCGTGACACTACCTCCCTCGCTCTCCAACCTTCAGACCACTTCGCTGGATATACTCCCTCAGTCCCCAGTTGCACACATACAACGTTCACACTGTCGCTATATAGACTCATGCGGATCCCGCACGATGTGTTCCCCAGCCCTGAAGAGTCGCGATCAGATTCGTTCAAGTGTGGAACTTGGTTTTCACTCCAAAGACACGATTTATCAGACATCAATCGCCCCCGCCTCCTTGTCGTATTCAGAACCTGCGCTTCTTCCCCCCGATAATGTATCGGGCCCTTTTCTTCCATCCTGCCTCCAGGATATCGTGCAGTCTCCGTCTTTGTCGCCTACGTCAACAGTTTCTGCTGACTTGTCCGTGGACGAGTACGTTGCGAGCCCCGCCTCCGCTTACTCAACGATTAGTGCAAAGCCTTACCCAAACAACGAACGCCCATTGCACGTACGCCGAACAACTTCTTCTGTCAGCCTGGGTCTAGGAAATATCTGGCAACTGGACGGAGAAGAAAGCAAGGCACTTTCCGGCTCATTGACGTCTCCGAACGAAGTCCCTCGTGTATAAGAGCTCGCGTTCCAAGTCGCAGACGAGGCATTGGGGGTTTTGGTTGGACATTTCCTCGGATTTCGCTTGACTCACTTGCCTTGGCGACGCGTCATGATTGCTCGTTGCCCATACATTGCTTTATTTTTTGGAAGGTTCGAAGGATGGATTTGTAAAGGTCGTGCTTGTGCTTTTGTGACGCCTCGGTTAACATTACGGAACAATGTACTCACTCCCTGCCTCTTAGATATTGCCTGCGTGGTCTGTATCTAGAAAGCGAGTTTACTGATGAGTGATCTACGCTGACTCTCCTTCCTGGGCCAAGCACCAAAGTACACACTGACTCACCCTCAGGAACTTTGAGTGCTGTCGTTGTGAGTTCGCAGTCTGAGCATCCGGAGAGCCTATATTCCACTGTGAACGTTGTGAACACGCGAACGTCTTCGTCGTTGCAGACGATGCAGGACCTCATTTTTGTGCGTTCGGAGAGCACTTTACGTGGAAAAAAAACCCCCCCTTGATATGAAATATTCCATCGTCTGGGTCCAGACTTTGATGAACGGGTCCCCTGCCTGAAGTCTTGCAAGCCATGTTCAGGATTTTTACTTTTTACCGTATATAGTGCTGAAACGATCAATTCCCAGCCCCAGTGGCGTTAAGAAATGCTTTGACCTCGATAAGGGATAAGGGAAACGGCAATGCTATTGCACCGGTGAGCAGGCTATACACAATGCCCGCACGGGTTAGTTGAGTATTGCACATACCAGACAACCTCAAGCAAGTTCTACAGCCGGAATGCACGGTCCTTTTGTCTCGGGAAAAAAAGGGCTAAAATTCTATAAACCGATGGCAATTGGTACGACGGTAATTTGGACGGTGACGATTGGGACGAGCTTGCGTGTTTGCACGCGGACTGGAAAGAAAGAGTGTTTATCTCTAGTAGCTGTAGCTTACTGTAGATACGGCCGTACTTTGAGGCGCAGACGCTCACACATTGCCGGAACATACATGGGCACTGACTGCGGTAGCTAACTTACAAAAGTGGGCCACTTTTTCACACCTTTTTGCGAAACTGGAGATCGATGCATTGATGCCCCATTGTATCACTATCTAATATGTATCGTAGGCTTCTTCCACACACCGCTTCCCAGATCACGGAATTTGGGTGTAATCAAATCGCGTTTTGCGTGCCGTATATGCGCCCGCCTATTGATACCATCTCTCGCGCAGGCGCTTCCTTCGTACCATCGGCCCCGTGGCCATAATCGCTGCAGCCAGTCCACAGATGGTGAAGGCAAGCTGAACCTTGTTGAAAGTCTCGCTCAACACGTCGAATGTACCGGACGGCGCAACACGCGTCCCGAAAAGGTCGAGCCCGTACGCAAAGACGAGTGAGGTGGATTCCAGCAAGGCTGGCGCGGTTAATATGTGTCTTACGTTCGCAACCTGGCAGAAAAGTGGGCATAAGCGGTAAGCTCTGGAGAGGACGAATAACGCACGTGATAGTTGTGTGAAAGGACACGGTGCGTATCGTCTGGGAGCACCGGATCATATTGGACGATCCATTCTTCCTGCTCCTCTGCAGTTGGCTTGTCCTTCGTCCGGCGCGGATTTAAAAGCAGGCGAGGGAAAGACTGGATCTGACCGTTTTCATTCGCCACTAAGCGAGTCAACTTGAGTTACGTTGGCCCACAGCAAGCTGCCAGGTGACATACCTATTATGTCCTTCGTCGAGATACCGTACTTGGTGGAAGTTGTAGCAATCGATGTGATCGCGTGAGGGAAGATATAAGACTGCTCGATGGCAGTGACTGCCAGCGTATTGTTCGAATAGGACGACAGGTCCGAACTGGATTCCGATCAGTTGTATATAGGGTCCCACTCGATGCACGGACGCACCTCCTCGTCTTGTCGTCCGGCTTGGACCCTTCATACAGTTCAACGCTTACCAGCCTCCGGCCCTTCGTCTGCCCAACCCACTGATACTCATCCTCCCAGTACACATATACTAACCAGTTCTCTACGAGCGTTGCATGCAGATCACACCCCACCCCTCCTTGTCTAGTGGCAATACTCACGTGATACACGATGCTCCCTTTTGCGGCATCTATCACATACACGCCGCATGCATCGGGTGACGCAGTAGTTACGGCAAAGAGATGAGGGTTAAGATATTTGTAGAGAGTAGTGCGGTTTCCGAGTACTTTTCCAAGTGAGGCAACAGGACCAGACGGGCGAGGGATGACGGAAAGTATTTCTTCTCCAGCGGGCAAAGAGGATGCCCACGTTGCAAAGGCCGTAGGCCTTCCAACTTCAGCGTTGCCAAACTGGTGGCCGGTCAATTGCCGTTGTCCAGGTAGGCCAGTACGCAAAACGATGTTCAATTTGCCAATAGCCTTTGCAAGCGCCCTCTCGTTCGTCGGCGTCTCAGGATAAACATATACCTACGGAGGGGAAGAGGGGTAAGCACAAGAAGTGTGACTTTAGGAGATTGATACGAACTTGGCGGAACTCATCAAGAAGAATGACAGCCTTGCTATTTCCAGGCAGTTGGTAGGCCTCCATTAAGGGTCCAGAGATGAAATCTACGCCTTGGAGTACCTCACCAGCTGGCGACTTTCCCAAGGCATCTTCCCCAGTGAGAGCGTTAACGTGGAAAAGCACTGTGTCAACAAGTCCCTGAAACAGTAATCAACCACCTAATCGCCGAAACCAGGACGAAAAGCTGTACATTGCTTGCCAGCCGCTGTACAACCAGCACAGCCTCGGGGGAACCCCCATCAGCGATCGTCCGTACGACGAACAGTTTGCTTGGGATGATTTGGCCGCCGATTTGCGCAGCCCAGCCAAGGCCGAGTACTCGGCTCCAAAGAATTGCGCCACTAGTCGAGTCAAGCCCATAGATTTTGCCTAGGTCATTCGCGGTGACAATAACCTGACGAAAACCAAACGCGTCACGCGTGAGCGAGTCAAGGGCGGGCTCTTTCTCGGAGGTTGGCAGAGCACGCTTGTGGGTGGACGCGTAGGGACCAGTCACGAATCTTTTGACGAGGTTGAGCACGTAGAGGTGTAACCCCTGACGAACGCTTAGGATAAATCTAATCGAGCCCAACACGGAGCTGCCAAAAACGTACCTTCGCGTCGGTTAGTTGCCGTCTGATGCGCTCGACAAATGTGTCACGCTCGTCGACGGCGTGTGCTGCCGTGATCTTCTGCTCTGGCAACTCGACCATCTCAGCGACCTGAAGCCTGGAAAGACCTTCTTCGCGCGTCCACTGTACAATATCGCCTTGCCAAAGTTGGACGGCGCCAGTTGAAGTTGTCAGAGCAAGGTAAGGGAGTAGATCGACCTCTTTCACATATGCCGTATGTAACGCCACCTGAAATTTTTGAATTAAGCGGCTGCAATAGATAGATAATGAGTGGAGTGGGCGGCCTACGTGACTAATGATTCCGTGTGCTTCGGTGTCAAAGTTGAACGTGAAGCCAGAAACGAGGCCTTGTCCCGCAGCGAGGTGAGGAGCATACACGTGTGCTGAAGCTTTCTGCAAACGGGTGGACCCTTGAGTGAGTTGAGAGTGGATAGGCCGACACAGCCTGTCTTACCCCCCCAACAAACGACCAGAATATGCGCCCAATATAAGGGAAGCCGTCTCGGTCAAGCCCGCCAGTGTAGAACGAATCCGCATGTCGACCAGATTTTCCCTGAAGTCCATCACATTAACAACGCAGGAGATGAATTCCAGATACGGGTGCTCACCGAGTCAGTAAACTCCCAAATGACTTTCAACTTGTCTACATCAAGCTTAAGTATGCGACCGGTATCATTAGGCGTCAAGGCAACAAAATGGCCCTTGCTTTGCAAACCAATGTCGATTATCCTAGTATATGCGGAATCCATCACGGAGGTAGGTTTCTCCTTTAGGTCAGGAACGAGCGCAACGGAGCGGATTGTCCCAGCCTCGAGCCAGACAGCGCGAGGATTGAGAGTTGCGGTATCAGAAGAGAGGGTAAGTACGTCGGATGGCCCCACCGCAACACTAAGAGGAATGTTCGTGGAGACAACCAGCTCTCCGGTGGATGTAGATAGGGAGGATACATGAAGGGTTTTGGAAGCCGATGATTTTGTAAAACCGATAACATAGACAGTAGATGGTGTGGTTACCAATTTGGCATAGACGACAGAGGCCCTGAAGGAATACTCAAACATTGGGACGCATAAAGGAGTAAGACACTCTTACGATTTGTCAAGGGACTCCCAAGCCCAACGCACAGCACCATCTGTTCCGATACGCCGAACGGTACGGCCGTTGGTCAAGGCGAAAATATCGACGGATTCTGGAATGAAGGCTATTGCTGCCCCAAAGCCAAAATTTCCGGGGTCAAGATGGTCTGTATTGGGTGCATGCAAGCGCTTTTCCAGGATGAGTTGTCCCGTCAAACAGTCCAGCGTTCTTAGTGTTGAGCCGCCAGGTCCGGATAAAGTCACAACCGCTACACGAGAATGAGCTGGCGCAGACGCACGGAAAGACACGACATACTATCTCGGTGTTGTTGATAATGTATAATGTGGTCCGTAGGGGCGAAGATGAATCGCCATGCTGTGCCAGAGTCAGACAATAATAAGCAGCCGTGACGCGGTTGGCATGTACCTAGTTGACCATTTGAGGTGCGCAATGCGGCGAGTACATTACCGCTCGTTGCAGTGAGTAATAGTGCTTCAGTTGGTGGTCTTCCGGGGATGGAATGGAAAGTAGGCGCAGTGTCGAGAGAAGACGTCAGTGGTACACCTACGAGAGGATGATGCCAGTCAACGATGCCAACGTCCGACTCGTACAAAGCCAAGACCGTCGAGCACAAATTGGCGAAAATGAGGCCAAAGAAATAGAGCCAGCGCATCGCTCGTCCGAGTCCGAGTGCGCGAATACGTTTGAGTTAGGAACCTGGATTACATAATCTAGCAAGGGGATGGGAATATAAGGCGTTACCGTATTCCCATCCTTTGGTGAACCTTTCTCATTTCCATTGCACGATGTCGACAACCTCAGCATCGCCCGCATCAAACACCCTTTTACTTCGTCGCCAGCTCACTGAGCTGACAAAGCACCCCGTAGAGGGCTTTTCTGCTGGTTCGTACCCCAAAATTCTCCCGCAACCCTTCCAACGCTCCCGTCCTGATAGCTATCTTCGCGAAGGACTTGTCGATGAGAACAATCTCTATGAATGGGATGTTATGATAATCGGGTTCGCCTCTCTTCCCCTTTTACTCCCCTCCGGCCATGTTTTCAACTTTGCTGGCACTATCCCGATGCTGACATCCGATATTCGATCAAAAGCCCCGCGGATACTCTCTAGTGTGTATTCGTGCACGCCAGTGATATTCCATATCCATATCCTGATGTCGATCTCCAGTGAGGGTGGCTTCTTTAAAGCACGATTGACCTTTCCACCGGAGTTCCCCCTTTTGCCTCCCAAGATGCGCTTTATCACCCCAATGTGGCATCCGAACAGTGCGCCTCTGTTTCACTTTTCTATATTTTGCCTCGCTTAACCTGGAATTGCCGATTAGTTTATTCCGATGGTGGTGTATGTATCTCGATTCTTGTAAGCGTGCCCACTCTTCTGGTGCATAACCTGATCGAACTTACCATATTTTAAAGCATGCGCCTGGCGACGACCAGTACGGCTACGAGGATGCTGGAGAACGATGGATGCCCGTGCACACCGTCGAATCCATAGTCAGTCTTGACATGGAAATCCTCACTTGCTTACCTAACTTCATCCGTTCCCGATCACAGTTGCTAAGCGTTATCTCTCTCCTGTCCTCTGAGAAGCCAAACTTGGACAGCCCAGCGAATGTCGATGCCGCAAAGGAGATTCGGTCAGACTTTGCTGGTACGCATCGACCTTTTATCTCCCTTTGCCCTTCACATCTGACATGGCCAATACTAGCATACAAGAAGAAGGTCCGTCGCCTTGTTCGCCGAAGCGCCGAGGAGGCTTTCGAGTAGTTGTTCGATCTCGCGCGTGCACAACCTCCACTCCTAGTAATTTCCGGGCACATATTTCGCTGACGTTGCTTCTGTGTAATCCATTCATCGGTTTCCCCCATTCCTGATATCCGACTGTTATTGCAATATCCCCTACAGGGGTATTGATACAAGGGAGACGGTAAGGGAAGATGTTAAGCGGGAATATCGGTCCTAGCCTTTCTCTTCTCTAGACGTCATCGTCAGGTCTCTGCTTGCCATCGATGCACAGCAACACAAGTACACCACACACAAGCGCTCATTCAAGCAATGGCAAAAGACCGTGGGGTGCACAACCTGGTATATATCGTACACCCACAGCAGCGAGCTAGAGAATCGTACAATCATGGACAAATAAAGAAGAGCCAAAGGAATAAAAGTTGTAAAGCGGAAAAAAAGAATAGAGATGGCCGGATGGGATGTCCAGCGGAACGGTGGTGGAGATATCCAACGTGAGCAGAGAAGGGGCAGGACACATACAGACCCCACACTCATGTAGCTTGCTTCATTGTACGAAAACGCAGAAGCGACGCAAGTCCAGACAGCGCGCAAGTCTTCTTCAAAAACTCGTGCTATGAAGAGACGGACTATCAGTACAGGTGTTTCACAGGATAACAATTGGGACACACCTCGAGTAGCTCGCTTGCGGTCGCACGGCTTTTCACATCTACACACAGGCATACGCTCAAAAACGCCTTGAGCTCACGCGAAAGTGCCTCGGGCTTCTTCAACGTTGGTGTCCCATTGGTTGCGATCAAGTAGAGTGCCTTGAGCGGCTCCTCGTCAAGATACGGTGGCTCCTGCTCAATCATTTCGATCGCCATGATACCGAGAGACCAGATGTCAACCTTGGCGCCGTACTCTTTCTGCTTCACAACCTCAGGTGCCATCCAATAGGGCGTGCCTACCATCGTTGCGCGCTTCGACTTTTGGTCAGTCAACTTGGCGCAGAATCCAAAGTCGGCTTAAAAGGAAAGGGTTCAGGCTAGATAATCCAGAGCACGTAAGAGTTCGAGCAGAGCCTACTGATTTTGACACGCCCCGATGCGTCAAGGAGTACGTTATCAGATTTGATGTCGCGGTGGATAATATGCTGGCTATGTAAATGTCCAAGGCCCTTGCATGTCTGCTAGCCTGTTAGTGCGCCTGCATGCGGCCTAGGGACCACGGTAGCTTACCTCGTTTGAAATGCAAGCGATCTGATCTTCCTCCAGTGTGTTGTTTTCGATTATATCGGTCAGTGCGCCACCTTCCATAAACTCCATGACCACCCAAAGCTCGTTCCCGCGAACGAGATACGAGTTCAGGAAGTTGACGATATTTGGATGGCGGCTTTCCTTCATCACCATTATTTCATTTACAATAAGCTCCTTCCGCGGTTGTGTCGTGAGATCCATCTCCTTAATCGCGACCTTCTTCCCTGTCGCGAGTGTCTTGGCGACGTACACATGCCCAGAGGCACTACAGCGAGATTACGTTCATTTCAAAACCCGGAATGCGAGAGAAAAAATAACGCGTACCCCTGACCAATCTTCTTGATCTTGCTATACAGCAGCTTTGGGTCTCCTGGATCCACCACGCTGCGCATCTTGTCCATGATCTGCGTCTCGGTCATCGTGCTAATTCGCTTCTCAATTTCCTTTGGCTTGGGTTTCTCGAGTGCTGCTGCGGCAGCAGCCACGCTCCCACCGGCAGCTGCCTTACTGTCATCGCCATCAACGACAGCGGTGATACCACCGGGCTGAGGAAGTTTTTTGGTAGTCTGTAACGGTTTGACGAGCGGTGGGCTGACGGCTACGCTGGCAGCGCCGACCGCCGACTGCGCGACAGAGGTGCTTGCCGGTGCGGACTTGACGGTGGCAAGCGCGGACTGTTGATCCTTCAGCCGCTGCTCGCGCTCGTTCTCTAGACGTTCCTTTTCTCGGTCTTGCTCCCGCTGAGCCCGTTGGCGTTGTTGCTCACGCTCACGCTCGCGCTCCCTGTCGCGTTCGCGTTCACGTTCACGTTCATGAGCACGTTCGCGATCGCGATCTTCGGGACGTGGCCCCTGTAGTGAGTCTTTGCGGTCTGGGATGGTCGTATCACTTGGGCCTTGCGCTTTTGCGCGTTGCCTCAGGTCCGCAGGGTCCGGCCTTGACGCAGATGGCGCGGACGGCGCCGGCCGGCTGCCAGTGAGGAGTGGACGTGGGGGTGCGGGGCGGGAGGCCGAGATACCAGGAAGCACAGGTCTCTGGGCCCCACTTGACTGGGATACCCCGATTGTCTGAGGATATGCGCCATTGACGTAATCAGCAGCGCGCTGGGCGCCCAACGCGAGATTTGTACTAGCTGAGTCCGAGCCAGAGGCTGCCGGTGCCGAATCTTGTCGAAGGAGTAGGGGTCGAGGTGATTCGGCAAGCGGTGGCAACTTTCCGAGGCCGCCGAGGCCTGTACCGGCACCGAACCGGGCTAAAATAGTTGTCTATGAATGGGGAAAGGTGGGGTAGAACCGAGAAAAGCGCACGTGTGTTGGTAGCACTCGTTATCCGTGTTGCTGGTGATAGACCCATCTCTTCCATCTCGCGCTTTTGATGGTCGGTATAAAATTCCAACACATCCAGTACAGCCTGGGGGTTGCGCTGATAGTCCTCGCGCGTTATTGCGGACTGAGTGAGTAACTTGCTCCATTGTTCGGGCATGCCCTACATGCCCTTGTAAGCCGGGAAAAAAATGGAAAAAAATGGAGGGGAAGGGAACGACGTACAGTAAATGCACCGGAGACAGGGTCAAATCCAACGTGCACTTTGTGGACAAAATTAGTGGGATTGCTCACACCACTAAGGGGACTTCGAGAATAGATGTCGTCCTGCCATCCGTATAATTCCTCATCCCCCTTCAATGAGAGGTAGTACCGTTTTTCCTTCGTTTCGAGGAGTAGGCAGTAGGGTTTCAGATCTGTGCGCTCGATATTGGCTAGTTCACGTAGTTGAATGATACTTTGAGGCCCTGCTGCCTAGTTACCCAAGACATGAGTTAGGTTTCTAAATGAGATTCAGGCGTAGTGTAGGTGAACGACGGAAGCTCCGAGGATCAGAGACCGCAACACAAACCGAAGAAACAAATGCCGGTAACGGCTTCGACCGACGACGATGCGAGAAGATGAACACCCCATAGGCTGGAACGAGAACTCACCTCGTTCTTATGTACAGAAAGAGTCTGTTCCTTGAGCACCAACCACTTCTCCCTCCAGATCCAACTCGCAAATGCATCTTCTTTGAAGCCTACGGGACCCTGACGAATAACGCCGGACATGCCTGCACCGCCCGAGCTGCGATTCGGAAATCCGCCGATGTTTGGAGTACCGCCAATGCCCGAGTACGAGGTGGCATAGGAGGATCTTGAGATTGAGGGAGGGGTGAGGGTCAGAGACGAGCTGCTGGAGAAGGCAGTGGAGGAAGAGCTTGTGGACGCTTGACGGATGGGAATTTGGGGAGCAGGGCGAGAGGGAGTGAGAGAGGTCGCAGTGACCTGATTGAACGCCATGTGAAGAAGCAATCAAAAGGGCGAACGGGAAGAGCAAGTCCGGTCGTCAACGGAAATGCAAGGGTGAGGTTGACTATTAAGGGGAGACAAGATGGCCGCGAAGATAATCGTGACGGGACAACAAACAACACACACAAAGTGCACAATCGTGGATGAGTGAATAAAAAAAACGAAGGGCGATGGTTACGCAGAATTATCACAATGATGGTGATGGTGGAAGCGGAAGTAGTCACCTTACCGACCTTATGGCTACCTTGCGTACTACTAACAGCGGATCATGCAGGCGATTTTCCTCAATGGCCGTCACACAATAAAAGTGCTGGTATCATCCACGGTTCTATGCTACGCTAACGCCGCAATGACGGTATAAGGAAAACTGCATCTACTTGTTCTTCGTGTGCCTACGAGCACGATACGGTGCGATGTTAGAGACAGCCATTTGAGAAGGAAGAGGAAACGACGTACTTGTACACGAAGCGCTTCTTCGTATGCGAAAACTCCCCCAACTTATGCCCAACCATGTCTTGAGAAATTGTTACAGGGATGTAGTCCTTTCCGTTATGCACGAGAAAACGGATCCTGCACAGCGTCAAGGTGTCCTTCCCGGAGACAACAACGTATTTGAGTACATACCCAACGAAATGGGGCAGGATAGTGCACGAACGCGCGTCCGTTTTTATGGGGGTGTTGTTGGCAATCGCTTCCCGGACGTTAGGGAAGGAAACAAAGAAGGGCCCTGCATATTGTTGAGTAACACTTTAATTCACCCTGCCATTCCACGGCTAACCTTTCCATGCGGACCTCCCCGAACGCAGGATGATTGAAGGGTACATCTTGACTGGGCTTCCGCGTGACGAGTTGCTAACAATTACCTCACTGACAGCATGATTCTGTTTTTGCATGTAAAAACCGGGAAAAAGTGGTGACTAATACTTAACAATTTTTCACCATCCATAATGAGAAAATTATTGTAATAGAATTTTATGATCATACAAGGATTATCAGGTCATAAAAAATTGTGGAAAAACTTAATATTCAGCCCCGAATAAAGTCTAAAAGACCATTGTTCTCACAATTTTAGTGTGAGCCGAACGTTAAGTTTCTTCACAGGTTTGTCTTGTGTGATAATTCTTGAATGGACATAGAATTTAATTATGATAATTTTCTAATTATGGATTGTGAAAAATTCTTAAGTATTAGTCACTGCTTTTTCCCGGTTTCTTTGTGCAAACACAGAATCATGTTGTCATTTCCTCTCGAGCTGAGTAATCGGTCACGGTGAGAGGGGAGCGAGATAATTGCGAGCCTAAATACATTTCTTTTTCTGACGTACACTACCTTTGACCGTTTCCCTGCCCTCGCCAACTGGCGCGCCAAGACGAATCTTGTACTCACACCTGTCCTGGAGCGATGAACGAATCTAGAGGTGTCACGTCTTCCCTGCGAGTTCTATTGCATCTCGGGCTGACCAGTGTGTGCACGTCTATCATGGTGGCTGGCACCCTGGGAAGAACATGAGGCGTCCCAGCCGTAATTCATGTGCTGTGCGAATCAGTGCCCTTCCCCCCCCTTCCTAGCGTGACCTTCCTGTTATCCCCTAAGCATCCACCCAGGCTCCTTCAATCAGCACTATGTCCCAAGTTCCGTCTACCTCAACGTCTTCTACAGACTTTGAGACAATCTTCAGAGTTGCTTTGGAAGCGTACAAGCAGTAGACAACGCAAGACATTGCCTCCCATCCCTTAGCCGCCCAGCTGCAATCCTGCGACTCTCCCAGTGCCATTCTCGCCGTGCTTCGAGCCCAAGTCCAGGCATTCGATCGATCTCAAAGTGCCAACGAAAAGTTGATAAAGTGGCTGGGACCCCGCTGTAATTGTCTTGTACGCATTCTCTGCGACCCTCGGCAATGGTATTGGGCCGGTGAATTGCGAGACGTTAAGCTACTCGAGATCTACCCTCTGAGTATTCTCAGGTGCGTTATACCCCGCCGAGTTGCGTCCTAATTGAACTTATATGATCGACGAGCTCCGTGATCATATGGGATATCAAATCCATGTCCAATGCCGAGTCGGCTGTCTTGGCCTATTTTACTTCGATTTCAAGTTCTGCCTCGCCATTTTTCACCACGGTCCACCCGGTGTCTCGGCCTCCCTCATGGCATCCTCCTCCGAGAACGCCTCCGATCGCTACCATCTTCCAACCGAAGTGTGTCCAAGACACTACGACCTCACCATCCGGACGGATCTCGAGAAGGAGAAATTCACTGGATTCGCGAAAATAGTGTGTGTATAGAGTCTCTCTTTCTCGTGTTGTAGATCGCTGTGCTCTGGCTTGCCTGCCGCAGCCTCGAAATTGTGAAAGTGACCAAGGTTGTCACCTTCAATGCCGCAGCTGAGCTTTTGCTGGGCTCGGCGACCCTTGTCCTCACATCCCCGGACACCCGCCTTGCACCTGCTGAGACGAAGTTCGATGCCTCCACCGAGCGCGCGATGTTCGCCGAAGAGCTACCCACGGGAACCAAAGCTCCATTTAGGCTTCGTCTCAGCTGACGGATAATATGACTGGGTATTACAAGAGCACATGGACAAAGGCATCTATGCGTTGACGCCGTTCGAGGTGCGTGTGTTGCTTATTCATGTTGATACCAGACGTCAGAGTGTGAAATGGCGCTGGGATTTGGGTGTCGTGCCTGAGTACCGCTGTCCATGACTGCGTCCAAGTAGTGAAACGGGGCCCTCTTTTGCTATTGGTGAACGTGTTTGATTTGTCTTCCTAACCTGCGGCTTCTCACCGTGACCAGTTTCCGCATCCTACCTGAGGACGCATCTCGCATTGAAGATTCTGGATGCCAACTTTTCCTCTTTGTTCTTCGTCCCATCATTCATTAGAGCTGATGAACACTTTTCTCTCAGCCTATGGACGCTCGTCGTGCCCTGCCTTGCTGGGATGAACCCCTCCTAAAAGCGACCTTCTCTGTAACGCTCATATCTCGCAAGGGCACTGTCAGCCTCTCCAACATGCCTGCACTCTCAGATGCCCCAGTGTGCACACCGAGGCTCTCTTTGAGGGCGTCAAGGACGGCGACTAAGTTTGAGATGACACCTCCGGTGAGGCGCTCAGAGCAATAGATGAAAGGGGCCTGCTGACGATAGAATAGACGTCAACGTACGTTCTCCCTCTTGCAAATGGCGAGTTTGTGCACTTCGAGAGCTCGTACAAGAGCCCACTCAGTGGGAAAGTCCGCCCGCTGTGCTTCTACGGTATGCCTTTTACAGTCTCAGTGCTCATATCTTTTCTCACGTCCATCAGCTACCCTGGACGTGATCGGCCAGGCACAGTACGCACTCGATCTCAAGGAAAAGGCCCTTCCGCTCTACGAGCAGGCATTCAATATCGTGTACCCGCTGCTGAAGCTCGATACGCTCGTCGCCAACGGCTTTGATACTGGCGCGATGGAGAACTGGGTAATCGCTTTGCATCTGTCCTCACACCGGGGTAAACTGGACTGATAGGCGAATGCGCTGCAGTCTTTATCAACGATCACCTTACCACTGCTCTTCGTCTCGACGCAAAGCTATCCTCACATTGAGGCCGCGGTTCCTGATACGGGTCAGATCGGACTGATTTTTGACTTGTTGTCATACTCTAAAGCTGTGCGTCTGTCCTGTGCGTCGACTCGAGGGATTCAACTGATGGACGCTGGTCGTCCTTCGCATGCTGTCGAAGTTTGTTGGTGAGGAAAAGTTCCTCAAGACGTCTCATTGTACCTCAAGAAACATCTGTATTCAAACACGGTTTCTCGCAACTTGTGGGAGGGTATCGGTGAAGTGACTGGTACGCAGTTTCGGATTTGCGCCGTTTCTATGACCGATGAGGGATGCATAAAGGACTTGAGGTTCCCAGGGTCATGGATAACCGGGTTTCGAGGGTACGAAGTCGCGCCTGCTGGGCTATGTTATGAACCACTGTAATCCCACACACAGACGGGATTCCCGGCGCTCACCGTCACAGAGACACCCACCTGCATCTAGGTGCGCCAGGACCGCTTCCTCGAATGAGGACTGACGAAACCGGAAGATAGCGAGACGGTCTGGTAAGTGTTAGTCCTATTTCTCATTGATCCTCAAGCGATTATGGGCTTTGAAGATCTTTACCACTGGGTTTGGTCACTGCTGCAGCGCCGGGACAGGCGTTCGTTGACAACAGTGCTCTGTTTGAGACATGCGAAGCTGAGTCCACGCTCGATACGACCAAGCCTTTCAAGGTCAACGCGGATACTAACGGCGTCTGTGAGTTGTCGCTCCCTCTCCCCTCTGCGTTCGTCATACACCGTCACCGACTACCGACCTGGACTCAGACTGCGTGTTGTACTCGCCAACGCGCCTCGCATCCATCGCGAGTGAGGCTGCGAAGCCGACTCCATATTCTCGCAGAGCGGCTGCATCGGGCTAGTACACGATGCGTTCGCGCTTGGGAAGGCGGGCTACCTCCAACTGAACGCCGTGCTCAACCTCGTCCATGAGCCCCGGGCCGAGAGAGAATGTGCTTGCCCCGTTCGCGCTGCCAAACGCAGCATGTCACTCAGAAGCTAACACGAACTTGCTTTCTTGGTCTTGGACAGCATTGGTGTGAACTTGTCCGGGACACAGCAAAACAAGACCCCCGCGCTTTGTTATCACCCCTTATTGTCCAACTCTCCGATCAATCAGATATGATATATTCTGTGTTGTGCACCCACGCTGCATCATGGCTCACGCGCAAGTGGCTTGGCCACACTCTACACGATCACAGGCCCAGTGGCACAATCTCGGAAAGGACGCACATGCATGCGTAGATCTACCCCACCCCATCTGAGATAGTTCTTGCTAAATGTGCTTGACTGTATGGCAAATTTCGTGTGTTGCTTGATATTCAATCTTCACCCCACTCTATAACTCGCAATACGTGCTCTCTACAATGTCCGACGATGATGACCAATGTGCTCGCAGGCTTGATGACACCTTGAAGAACTCGGACGAGATTGATGGTGGTTTTTGGGTATGCTCGTACCAGTGTGTACTTTGAACTCTCAACTCTCTCATGTGTGTGTAGGGGGGGGGGGGGGGTGGTGGTAGCGGCTCAAGGAACCCCCGGATTAGCGAACGTTCCGTTCATTTATGCCAAGACTTATGTACTGTAACGTGAACAACCCCATTGTTGCAAATCAAGGCGCTTTAAGCCTGACTCGACTCTGTGTGTGCGCTGGTGCCTTGACCCGACCGAGTCTGAGTTATGTATTTAGAGCTCAAATTCAAGCTGGGATGTTCCTTGTAAGGCGCCTTGATAACTCGTCCTCGTCATTCACTCATACGACCCTTTTGGCTCTCGCAAAGCTGACCACCGAATCACTTCATTTCAGCCTCTCGAAGTTTTAGTACTTCCCCATCCATGGCTCAGGTGTTCACCTCTGCGGATGAATCTTGGGCAGATGACCAAGGCTTTGACCCAGCTTCCCCGCCCTATTCCTCTGCGGCCTTAGACTCAGAACGCGTCCTTGAAGCGTCCTCTCCAGAACCCTGGTCCACCAGGAATGTAGACCTACTACCGTCTTCTGCTGACTTTTCCTGTACGAAAGTTCTCTCGTCGGCGTCAACCTTGGAAGACCCGTATGGGGTCTTCGGCAACCCGTCGATGGTCACAATGATGTCGTGCAAGGCGCCGTCAAGCTTCATAGTAAATGCACACATGTCTACCGCCTGGAGGTCTCAGTTGAGAAAGGTTTACCTGAGATGTCAATATGGAGTACGGCTAACCGATGTGCTCTTTTCGTAGCTCCTTGGAAGAGTCGAGGTGACTATGTCTACAGAGGGTTGTTGTCTGAAGTCATCGACCACAGTATAGTTTCATCTAATGTCGTCCTCTCTTGTCCTCTACGTGGTGAATTTTCTCCATCCCGTTTCCATCATTCGTGAAGGGTGGTACAAGCCCACTCCCACCCTCCAACTCTGCATGGTCACCTGCGTTTTCAGCCGAAATACGGTACTGCGTGAAGGTCGATATTTTTTGCAAGGGACTTCGCAGACACGAGCTGTAAGTATTTTCCTAGAGTCACTCGTTCATCCTTTCACTTCGCACTTCAGAAGGATTCTCCCCATAATGTATCTTCCAAAGACGTGGCCCTCCCATCCGGTTCCAAGGAGATTCTCGGCCTTTGACTTACGTTCCGCTCCAAGCGCATATAAAACCGTTACGTTGTCCCCTGTGGCCTAGCGACGCCTGTCCGTGGCTAAGGCAAAAGATGCGACGCCGACAGTCCAGGCAAGTTACGCCGACTCTCGAGTCCACCATCGTTATGCTTACAAAACAGTAGCTGTGCTTCCCATCTGGTGTCACATACTCTTCCGGACATTCCGTCCCTTTGAGACTTATTGTCCATAATAGAGATGCTCCCGCTCTTGCAAGGCTCCTTATTCAAGGCGTGGAGGTCCAATTGGTAAGAAGGATGATAGCATGGACCAAAGGTGGCCCGGCCGTTGGGGGACGAGAGGTCGCCATCAGAAAGGGGAGCTTGACGGAAACCGACACCTCTCAGGAAGGGTTTGCCGTCGCATACTTCGAACTTACTTTTGGTGAAGCAGGAAAAGAACAGTCATGGGGTGTCGTCAATATGTTGGAGATGGTTGTGGGTCGGCGGGCCCTTTCCGTCACTTCGAGCTAGCTGACAATTGACTTGATAGTACCTGATCCGGGTCTCAATACGCTGTCCAGAACTTGAAGGCGCGGTCAATTTTGTGCCAACGTACGAGCACGCGTCACGTGTACAAGTAGCTAGTGAACCTTGGGGAACTCGCGAACGTGAGCTGCTTGAGCTTGGTGGCGTTTCATCCCCGGCCATTGGTATGACCAATGTACGGTTAGACCAAAGACCAGTTTCGAGTGCAGCTTGGTAGGGAGTGTTGTGCCATTGTTATGAACGTTGCATGCATATTAGAATATTGTACGCCCAGCCGAATTAAATCGCGTGCACAGCGCCAACGGTCTATTCGCTTCTCTCATGTTCGCCGCTGCTCCCTCTTTCTTCTCGAGGTTAAATGTCTCTCAGAACTACACCATCGGTGGGCCATCGACTGGCAGTCGCACGGCTACCCCAGCCAGGGGCTAGAGCAACATCCTCTGCCCTTCCTACCCCTCAGGTTGCTAGTGTCCCTCCATTCCAAGTCGGCCGTGTGTGCAGTTAGCGACCCACAAAATCACGGGGAAACGCGTTTCTGTGTGGACTTTCGACAAGAAGAGTGCAGAAATAGGTCGCTTGTTTACATAAAGTCACAGCGATCAGCGATTAATTCATTGACACTCAAAGAAAGTCAAACTGAAATCAATGTCATGTAGTATTCTACAGAAATTCACAATTTTTGACTGGCTCGACCACAAACCAACACAATCACTAGAAACTACGGACTTCCCACAGGGAGCTTCAACCCCACAGGCCTCACACCGCGGTATCACGTCAAACAAAAGGCCAATGGATTCACACCCAATGAGATCCTCAACGTGGTTTAATGTGTTATGAGGGACCTGGGCCTGGCAAACGCCACGGCCATACTCATGCTCACTAATCTGGGGATGCATGATGCAGCCATACTTTGCTGCGAAATCAAAAAGTTCTGTAAGCTGATGCCGGGCCCGACAAAGCGTATGCCGGAAAGGCTCTAAGCAAAATAAACACACTCCATATTCAGACGGTTAACTTTTTAGTACATGTCCCAAACAGTGTGCGCGTAGTAACCCACAATATTTCCCCTATTTGTTCTTGTATCCCTACAAAGCAATGCTACTAATTAAGCGCGAGCAGGGCCACTCAGAGCGCTACTCTCGGCGGCCACAAGTTGCCCAAGGACACCTACAACTTCTTCGCGCGAAAGCCTCCACCGGGCATCCGTCCCTCCGGTTCCCGTTGAGCACGTTTCGGCATTGTCCAACTCGCCCAATCGGCGCAGTAGCTTTTCATCGCGGCCAATTGCGAGCACAAAATCCTTTGCGTGTGCGATGCTTTCGCTTTCCTCGGGTAGGATCCAAGGTGCACGCGGGGAACAAGTGGGACCACCGGCATGCAGAATTGCACCAACTGCTGTCGATCGCGATATATAGTTAGGCAGAACGAGGAATGCGTTCTCTCCGGGAATGATACGTAGACCATAGCGCTCGCCAAGACTATGCACATGTTTTGTCAATCTAGAACAGAGGGGACGAAGTCACACGACGAACCTGTCAAAGATGTGGTTCTGCGCCTCTGCGGCCTGACGACGCGCCCACGCACGATCGCCTGCGTCCACCGCCTCATCACCGCTGAAGTAGCGCCACACAATACTGGCCTCTCGTTCTTCCACAAAAGAGCCGGGTGTACGCTCCGTGAACTATGCAGGAGGATTGCTTCAAGTCAGCACGTACACAACCATTCTAAACATTGGCGTACAAAATTAAGAATCTCAATACACGCATTTTTCCACGTTCGGTTGAAGTTAGTCACCATCGTGATCCAAGATGATTCGCCGCTCTTTCCGGGAATGGGCTTTACGAAGCAACCGTTCTCTGCCCTAATCTCCTGACGCTTTTCAACTCATCAACGCCACAAAGAGAACCATTACTTACACAAACCCAATTCTGGGAACTTCCTTCGCAACCTCATCGAGCGCCTTGACTGGGAGCCCACTCAGCAACCATACCTCATTCTTGCTCTCCTCAGACAAGCGTTTTACAACCTCAATAGCCCCCTGCGGGATATTTTGACCTTGACCTTCATGTTCAAGTCGTGGATGACGCTGCCAAAGGGTATCTTCAAAATCGATGAGTAGGAGACGCCGTTGAGAGTGGCGATAGCGAGGGAGTAAGAGTGCAAGGTCCAGCGACGCAACCAACACATCCCCCTGTTGGTGCTCAATATTCATGCGTAGGCAACGTGTGAGGAATGAGGTGACGAATGCTTGAGCTGTCTGAGTGACAACATGATTGTGCAAGTCCTACCGATGGCGTAAGCAAGGGTAGAAGCTCGGGGAATGATGAACTTTTCTCACATCCCAACGCGAAAAGGCCTCGTCGTCATCCATAGTGAGCGCCTGGTGGATCGCATTTGCGGTGTTGCGTGTGTCCCAGGGATTCACTGCGATGCAAGAGCGGAAACCGCTATAGCTATATGAACCAGTGAACTGCGCATATATTAGGCGAGAGTCTTTCCTGCCTACTATTCGACATACCTCGCTGAGAATCAGCGGTCGGTGTCGTTCCTCCTGACATATCACAAATTCATGAGTGCGCAATGCCATGCCTTCACGCATACTGGTAACGAGGAATGCGTCTGCAACAGTCAGGAGTGCGAGATATTGGCTGAAACTGAGGTCCTCGGTATGAAGAAAGACAACGGGCTGGTATGTGAGCGTGGAGAAACGCGAGTTGATGCGCGCGACGATGTCTGCTACCCCACCATGTGCCTCATTCTCTTCGGAGGTTTGTAATGCGACCTGAATGAGGGCAACCTTCTGGTGGTACTCTGGGTGTTTATCAAGGAAGGCCTCGAATGCGAGCAGTTTATGGCGCACGCCCTTAAAAGAGTGATGAATGTCATCCTGTTGATAGTATAATAAGATCGAACCTGTACTTCGTCGAGCTTGTCGCGGCCAACGACGAGTTTTACACCAGCGTACCGCTCTTTTAGAGTCTGAACCCACTGCGCGACCTCCGTATCACGCCTGCTCGGTGGTCCAATTAGGGTCGATCATACCTAACATGTAAAGAAATATATAGCCCACCTCTTTTCTTTGAGAGCTCTAACATCAATACCGACGGGAAACACACCAACATCGACAACGTGATCATCCAACTGGATACCCTTAGGCAGCGTTTCCAAGGCCAAGATACGAGAGACTGTCTGACGGAAGTGGCGCGCATAATTGGCTGTTTGGAACCCGATAAGGTCCGCAGAGAGCATTCCGCGAAGCAGAGACTCGCGAACCGACAAACAACGGAATATTTCTGAAGAAGGGAAAGCGACGTGCAAGAAAAATCCGATGATTGCAGTGGGTAATTTTGCGCGTACGAGCTGAGGCACAAGCATCAAGTGGTAGTCATTGACCCAGACTGGCCATCGTGTAAGCGCTGATAACAAAAAAGATCGAATGAATAACGCACTGATATCGCCCTCTTGATAATTCGCAACAATCGTGTCTGCGAAGCGTTGATTGACCGATACATATTGCTTATAGCTAGAGCTCTCGTAAAAGCTCTTCGTTTTTGGAGCATCCGGGACAACATAGTGCAGGCACGGCCAAAGAACATGGTGGCAGAAATTATCGTAATATTGGGTAAACTCTTCGTCTGGGATCCAAACTGGAGAGCTATCATATTCCTCGATCATGCGGTGGTCAATGTTCCTGCGGAGAGGATGATTGAATGAATCTGTATTTGTGCCGAGGGTTCCAACCCAGCGCTTGCGCTTCAGGCGCCCCTCGAGAGAATTTATAGCGTTAGTGAGACCACCATTGCTATGAGGATTCGGCTCTATGTGGTATTGGCGACCAATGGGCGAGTCGGAGAGGGGACGACGTGCGATCGAGCGAGTGCTCTTGCGCTGAGAGCGAAGTGGGATATGGGCATGGTGCTCGTCGATGGAGCGCTGACGTATCGGAGCGGGTGAGCTCGAGGGATCGCAAACGCCGTTGTATGCAGAAGGCTTGGTCTTCGTATCACCGTGTCCCGATGGTGTGAGTTGTGTCAGGGTCGCGAACAACGGACTAACGTGTTCTATGCCAGGGGTTACTGCGGGTGAGCCTGTACGAGACTGGAGGTAAAAGTGTCAAATCAGCCCACGTCGGACCGGAAGTTCCGTCATACGTAACGACGCATACACATGAAAGAGAGAGACAAATTTAGAGGGGTCAGGGTGGTCAGGTTTGGTGACAGCATGACTAGTACCAGGACTTGCCTTGTCTTTTAGATCTTCTACGATGCTGGGAATTGGGGCAGGTGTGCGAGCTCTTGATGGAGGTAAAGATCGCTTGAATCCCTGGTCTTTACCATGACCAGGAAAGGCAGTCGGTAACGGCAATGGTCGCGGCGAGTGCAGGGCGGTCCGTTCATCTGGGGTAGGAGGGTGCGACTCTCCAAGGATAGCCGTATTTGGAAGGAATAGGGATGCAATCACGACACGATGGTTTCTGAACGAGCTCATCACTGCTGCGCGGGAGGACTCGAAGCGAGAAGGTTGGAAGGGGTAACCCGAAAATCTCGACCCGGTGCATCTTTTAAGTGCAGTATGACCATTCTATCGGAGACTGCCGGCGCTCATCATCTCTGGTGCTCGGAGATGGAGCATTCCGCTGGCTCCGTTTCCCATTTCACATTCTATGCCACGTCCTTATAGGACATTCTTTATAGCAGTTACCTTCCAGCGCAATGTCCGACGTGTATCGCCTAGAATCATCTCCGGCTATTATTACTCCTCTTTATGTCCTTGAATGGCCATCGATCAGCGATTTCCGGAATCATTCGTTCATTTCGCAACATCGACGGTAAATTGGCGGAATATTATTGTCTCGTGTAGTGCCACTGATTTATTTCCCTTGTTGATAGAGCCAACCCGTGGCATGTTTCTTCGTTGCCATGAAGTCAAACTTCCTCAGACGACAGCGTTCTAATATGGCCCTGAATGACAAACACCTTTGTCGTGTAAATTAATCGGATCAGTCATGGGGAAGCACACGAGCTTAAGGTTGACTCTACGTGGAGTAGCAGGGTTGGTGCTGGATAGCCCGTAAAAGGACACGTAATGACCGTCCCTCCTTCTCCAAGTCTTCTATGTCTTGCTTGGCTCAGTGTCCTGATGAGGGGGTATTGGTGATACTGGTGGATATCGATCATCCCTCGCGTCTTGGCTGTTCAGAACGTTGATCTGCACCGCCGAACTCTCTGCGAACCTAACCACTGTTGGCGTTTTAGTAATGTTCGATATTCGCCGAAGCGGCTATACGCGTTGCTTCATGAACAAGTCGAGTGACTCCAGTCTCCGACGTCCGATACTGTGACACTTCATTCACCTGCAAGTCCCGCTGTCACAACTGCATATGAGGGTACACACCTCTGCGATCGACCCTATGATCAATGGTAGTTGAATAGTAATATTACCTCACCTTGTGCTGTGGCTTTGTGAAGAACTAATATCAGTGTTGTTATGACCTGGGTCTGACAAGGTCAGATGGCATCAGGAAAATCTTCATCACACAAAGTAAGGCGGAAGAAGCCAGGAACGCACACCCCTTACATAAGCAATTCGACACCCTCCACTGCATATCATACTCCTCCTACACAACACCAATTTTGGGAATTCTTTCTAATGGAAGCTTAGGAGACCTCATTAGCTCTCATTTGGAAAGAGGGTTTTTTTAAATTCTCAAATTTGGGGGTACAGTAGGTCTAGAAACTTTTTTTTGTAAAAACCATTTTTAAGTGTTTCCAAGTTAAAGGAAACAATATCACCTTGCTTGCAAGGTCTTATGGCAAGTCGGAATTATCTAAGCATTCTGCCAGTCCGTGGACCTTCCTCTTTTTCTGTCAGTCCAGGGACCACTCTTACTGTATTTTTGATCTCACTCCCATCTCTCTCTCTATTACACTGTCCCTTTGCTTTCCTTGCGCCATGTTAGTGTTGGCAGAAAGAAAACTTTACCGGCATAGCAAAGCGTGTCGCAGTGATGCTACAATTTTTTCCCCGCGCATTACTTTCTATGTCACAGAATGAAATGTCACAAACTGAGATGAAGCAATTAGCGAATAGGGGTCTCCTTCCTTTCATGCTCTTGACAGTTCCCACACAGGAGTTGTTGCATTTGCTATTTCCTCTCTATGTGTGTTGTACTACTACAACAAAAAATGGACCTTTCCAAAGACGTTTCCACTGGTGGAATCTCTCCAAAGCGCTTAAGGCGCTGTTTCAGTTTCGCTCTAGTAAACGGCCTTTTGTTTTCGGTATGGCCAATGATATGTTCTCTATACTATACTTAGACTGTTGTTTCGTGTTCGCGCGTGTATGTTATGATGTGTTCGACCGGCTTACTGTTTTCAAGCTCGACAGCCTCGGGTATCCTTACTATAGCAAAATGACGCTGTATAAGCGTCACTGGTTTTGATATGTTTACCATACTATACAAATCGCGTAGTATACTTGTATGAATAGTTTAAAAGGAGCTCGACAACGAGCCCCTAAACGTAACCGATTCACTTTCTCCCACTTCGCGCGTTCTTTCACTTGCTGCTGGAGTTGCCGCGCGCGCTCGCAAATCGCTCGTTTATAACTCAAATATATTCTTGCGGCCCATAACCTCACTATCCACTATTCTGCGTTCCCTAACCATGCACGATATAAGAAACACGTTACCAGAACACACTTTTGCCCGGGTTCAAAAGCGATCTTGAGCAAAAATGGAAGAGGCAATCTTTTTATTTCCCGACGAACAACTTGCTATTTTAGCTGAAACAGCTTGCTCGAAAAGATGTAAAATAGAAGAGGACTGTCCCTTGGATGATGTCATACACGTTCCAACGTCATCTCTACCAACACACAATCGTTTCTTCTTTACAATTCCTGAGGAATGTAGGCGAGATCGTCTTACAAAATTCATTAATGCCACTGGCCGTGCTGCAACTGTCACATCTTCGTGTGCAGTTTGTGCTGGAAACTTCTTCACTAAAGATATTACACAAGTTGACGTTTCCTTTCTGTGGCAAAAAAAAAAACTCATTCCATCAAGCATTCACCCTGCCCACATCCTGACCAATGGCATGTTGTGTTACGTTTGCGTTCAAAGACACTTACTCATAGGTTGTGA